>Ga0155963_1015_pt1 | contig 9001 bp, 8 predicted proteins | sample RifCSPlowO2_02_FD_107617 | JGI IMG/M metagenome (GOLD analysis project Ga0155963, IMG submission 107617) | Deltaproteobacteria bacterium RIFCSPLOWO2_02_FULL_46_8 | reverse complement strand
ATATCGACCACGCTTATGCCGGCGACATCATCGGTATTCATGACAAGGGCTCTTTGATGATCGGCGACGCGATTACGATGGGCGAGGATCTTCGTTTCACCGGCATTCCCCAGTTTTCCCCCAATCTTTTCAGTCGCGTGGAATTAAAAAATCCGATCAAGAGCAAACAACTTCAAAAAGGACTTGAACAGTTGGCGGAAGAGGGGACTTCGCAGGTTTTCCGGCGCCGCCACAATTCGGAAACGATTATCGGGGTTGTGGGACAACTTCAACTAGAGGTCGTGAAGTTCAGACTTCTGCATGAATATGGAGCCGATGCGGTTTTTACCCCAATGAAATACAGTGTTTCCCGCTGGTATCATTCGAATAATAAAAAAGAGATGGATCGTTTTTACGACTATTATCAGTTTCACATTGTTTATGATGTTCGGGGCTATCCGATGATGCTTTTCGAAAGCGACTGGGAAAAAGATTACGTCACCGAAAAAAATCCCGAAATTCATTTTTATGCAAGTCTTCTCAATTATGAAAAGGAGTGTGGATAAAGGCTTTACATACATTGGCTTGCAAAGAAAATTTGAACAATATAGGGTGTTTAGAGTGATGATTATTATTTCAACAAACTTTTTATGAGCTTAAACCAAACCGCCAAAAATCAGAGCTCCCCAAAAATTATTCCTTTGAGAGGTGATGATAAGAAGTGCCGCATTGAAAACACATCCTGCAAAATGAAAGAACTTAAATATCCAAAAGATTTTCTAAATAAAATTGTTTGTGGCGATTCTGTAGAAATCATAAAACAAATTCCAGATGGAGCGGTTGATTTAGTGGTTACCTCACCCCCATATAATTTAAAAAATTCTACGGGCAATGGAATGAAAGATGGGAGAGGTGGCAAATGGGCCAATGCGGCACTACAAAATGGGTACACACATCACGATGACTGCATGCCTCACGTGGAGTATGTAAAATGGCAAAGAGACTGTTTGACCCAACTGATGCGCGTTATTCCTGATAATGGAGCCATTTTTTATAATCATAAGTGGCGTGTTCAGGCTGGCTTGTTGCAAGATCGTCAGGACATTGTCGCCGATTTTCCCGTTCGTCAGATCATTATTTGAGATGACAATACCCTTATGACTAAGTTAACAAAACAACAAATCAGCCAGCAAGATTTTGTGGATAATCAAATTTTTGAATTGATACAAAAACTTCTTCCATCATCAAAAAAGATTGATTGGGATATTGAAATAATAGGTGCAATTCGGGATGCAATAAGTAAGCAGATTGTTAAAAAAAATTTTATGAGCGAGATGCAATTTTATCCATATCTAAAAATATGAAACTTGAAGTTAGGGAATCACAAATTGAAGATGTTTTAGTGAGTGCAGGAGTTCTAACGCGCCAGATTCTTAATCTTGAAGACGAACCGCGACTGCTTAGCCGGCAGATGATTTTACCGTCGGGCCGGCTTGATTTATTGTATGCCTACCAAGCCAAGTTGCTTTTAATAGAATTGAAGGCCGTTGAATTTAGGCACAACTTTTTGGATCAAGTGTTAAGCTATAAGGCTGACCTTTTGCAGTATCAGCAAAAAGGAAAATTGTTGCAAGGCGATATTGAATCATATTTGCTTTGCACCGAAGCGACTTCGTCAGAAAAATCTTTAGCCAAAAAAAGAGGAGTGAATCTAACCCAATACGACCCAAGGGAGGTTTTGGATTTCTTTTATGAAAATTTTAAACCGATCGCTTTTTTTACCGAAACGAAGCCGATAGATATAGGAATTTGGAATCTGCATTTAGTACACGAATTTATTTATCTCCTACAACAGACAAATTCAGTCATTCGATTGCGTGAATTGGTCGATGGTTCACAAAAAACATTATACAACAAAATTAAGTTTGCTTTTGAGTTACGTTTGATCAATTGGTTACCCAACCAAGACACCATTTCTTTGACGAATTTAGGTAAACAGTATGTGGAGAGAAAAGACAAAATTTTACCCGAACGATTGAGCGAGGAACAAGCAGAGCTGTTACGGAAATTTGTAATGCAAAATCCTTACGAATCTGCGGTTATTTTGGGAATTGCGGCGGTCGTTGAATCAGTTTTTGCTTTGTCCAAAAATACTTACCCTGTACCAATGGAACAATTGATAGATTTTTTTGCTTACTATGCAGGGAAGTATTTTGACTGGCAAACACCAAAAGCAAAATTCAATGCCACGAGAATGTACTCAAACTATGCTGTTGATTTGGGCTTGCTTGCAAAAACCGACGATACGATTTACTTCACACCTGAGGGATTTCGCTTTACGGTCCAGATGCAGATGCATAAAAATCTTAAGATGGTAGAGTCCCTAAGGGTTTTTTGAGAGCAATGGAAGAAGCGAAAATCTTGGTGGATTTTGACGCACGCACTGGCCACAACCACGGCACAAAATTCCGGATGAGGCAGGATTGTTTGCCTATGCTTTATGAAAAAGCGACAACGATACTTTAATTCCTATGGCTCTATATTTTAAAACTAACAATCCACAAAAACTCCTTGATTAACTCATTTCCTCCATCATTTTAGGAACATTGATATTGGAGTAATATGCTTTCCGACGAAGAAGGACAACAAATTGGCAAAGAGGAAGAACATCGATGGCAGGAGACTCACTCTGCTGTTGTGAAAGAAATTCGCCGTTCTCTTTCCGATTTTGATCAAGACCGGAAGTTGGCGCGGGAATTGACTTCTCAGATTGTTGCCTCCCATCGTGAAGAAGACAAGGCCGCTCTGGCCAGCGACGAAGCAGTGGCTCATGGTCTTACCAAATTACGAAAAGACAAATCGGATTGTCTGGAAAATTTGGAAGAACAACCCTATTTTGCGCGTGTGATAACGCTCGAAGATGGAAAACAGATCGAGTTTCGTTTAGGTACCGCCAGTTTGCCAAGCCAGCGGATTATTGACTGGCGCAAGGCTCCCATCAGCAAACTTTTTTACGATTACAAAGAAGGAGAAGATTTCTCGGAAACCATTCAGGGGCGTGATCGGGAAGGGATCATCGAACTTCGCCGCTCTTATCATGGCAAACAAAAAGACCTGCACATTATTGAAACAGCGCAGGGAAATCTTTATCGACAGGAAGGTGTTTGGAAAAGAGGCGATGGCAATGAACCTCTCTCGCGCAACTCCGGACAAGATGGACATCTTCCGCCCATTCTGTCTCTCATCACGCCAGAGCAATTTCGTCTCATCACGCGTGATCCCAAAAAACCGATTGTGATTCAGGGAATTGCCGGAAGCGGGAAAACCACGGTGGCATTGCATCGCCTCGCATGGCTGTTGCACAAAGACAATGGCGGTATCCGTCCTGAAAAATCGCTAGTGGTAATGTTCAACCGCTCTCTCAAGGCGTATGTGGAAACAACGCTTCCCGAACTTGACATTAAAGATGTGCCGATCCGCACTTTTTATCAATGGGCCAACCAGATTGTAACAGAGCTTGCCGGGCCAAGACCGGTCGGCCCTTTTAAAAAGAGTCGTGAGCTGGAACTCTTCAAATCATCGGCCATCTGTCTTGAATATCTTGGAAAATATGTTGAAGCGTTTCCGAAGAGAGGCAGTAATCTTATCGATGATCTCTTCTCCTTTTTCGCATTTTTGGCGGAGCAAGAACTTTTCTGGCCCAAGTGGGAAGAGATTCGCATCCAGTTGCGCGAACAGGTGAAGCAAAAAGTATGCGAAGCGCAGGATGATCCCATTCTTCTTCATCTTGTTTATGCCGAGCACGGTTACTATCCGGTCAAAAATCCGAAGAGTCTTGGCGTTTGCGATCATATTGTAATCGATGAAGCGCAGGACTTTGGAATTGTGGAGATCCGCGCGCTTCTCAATGCGCTCGATCGCGACCGGACTGTGACGATTGTTGGTGATATCGCGCAGAAGATTGTCATGGGACGCAATTTCGAAAGCTGGGAGGAAATGCTTAAAGATGCCGGCTTTGCGGAGACCACACCGGTGACTCTCACTGTTTCTTATCGGACCACACGCGAAATTATGGAATTTGCTTCTCATCTTCGCAAAGACAATGCGTGTAATCCCGACAGCACCAAAAGACGGGGACCCGAACCTTCCTATATTCGCGCCGATTCGCCGCGCACGCTTCCTCATTTTGCGGGACAATGGATCGCCGCCCGCATGAAAGAAAATCGCAACGCCCTTTCCTGTCTGATTTGTAGGCGACCCAAAGAAGCGGAACAGTTGGTAGAAGTTCTGCGAAAAATTGGTTTTCCATCGGTTCGTCTGGGGCATCGTGATCAATTTGATTTTTCACCCGGAATGATTGTGACCAATATACATCAAGTGAAAGGATTGGAATTTCGCAATGTGCTGATCGTGGAACCCTCTGAACAAAACTATAACAGCAGAAGCGAAGAGGATCGAAATCTTCTTTACGTAGGCATAACGCGCGCCGAAGTCTGCCTCGATTTCATCGGCTGTGAACCCATGACAAGACTGTTGCCAAGAACTGAATCTTTTTGACTCTACTTCTCCATCTCTTTCAAAACCCAATCCGCCGCTTCGGGGGCAAGGGTAGTGGCGTCATCAACTCTCGTATGGCATTGAATAAAGAGCGAATGTGTACATCATGCAGGGCAACTGTTTTTTCCAACTCCCTCAGTTTACTGAAGAGCTCTTTGTGCTGAAACAGAATTCTCCTCATTTGAACAAATGCTTGTACGACATAAATGCTGATTTCCACCGCCTCTTGACTATTCAGAATGGACGCGGCCATTACGACGCCGTGTTCAGTAAAAGCATATGGTAATCCCCTATAATATTTAAGCTTTTTTAGGTTATCACAATTTGTGATAACCTCCTGTTTTTCTTCTTCGGTTAATTGAAACATAAATTTTGCGGGAAAACGCTGGTGGTTTCTCTTAACGGCCTGATTAAAAACTCCGGTTGCCACACCATACAATTGCGCTAGATTTGCGTCCAAAATAACTCTCTCGCCACGAATCAACAAAATAAAATCGGCAACATTTTCTATTGGCGTCATTTCACTCATGCATTTTCATAAAGCAAAATCGATGCCATGATTGGGTGAATTTAAAGTTGTGCTGATACGTGCGATGCGACGGAAATGAAGCGGCAGTAAACTGGTTTGAAGCTATAGTGATCTATTTATTCCTTGGTGACCACTTTAAACCTTGCCGTCGGCTGAAGATGTAAAGAAAGTGGAACGCCGTCTGAAATCCAAGCAGAAGAAGTTGCCCCTCCCAGCGTGATAAGGTAAAGAGTTCTGGTGGTGAAGAATATGAATGACCATAGAAATCACAGGGAATTTATAGAAAAGGCAGAAAAGCAGATTACTATATTGAGAGAGGCGGTTGATGATCTCGAAGCGCTACTTCATCTTGAACGAGGGCTCGGGAAAATTCGTTCCTCAACGCAGGTTGTAATGCAACGAGCTCTGACAAAGGCTCAAATTGTAATCTTGGCGGCACTTTATAAAAAAAATAAAAGGGGCGTTCCTTTTTTTGTAGAATGCTTGGCCAAGAGTGGCAGTATGCAATTTAAGGGAGCCAATAAGGAACTGCTCAACAATTACGACGAACTGGAGCAGAATATAAAATTCTTGAGGGATAAGGTTTGCTCTCATCTTGATGTCTCAATTTATGGAAAAAAACATGGACCAGCCATGATAAAAATATTTAAACAGCCAGAATTACTTCGCCGCATAAAACAATGCTGTGATCAAACTATTGCAATAGGAAAAAAGATTAAGACATCGAAACAGTCGTATTGACCATGGAACCTTTCTGGATTAGATGTCGCCAATGTGATCGGGGAGCAAGCAGATAGAACTTACAACAGGTAGCCAATCAACTGACCAACTAATTCTCACCTTTTATTTCGTTAATTAGTCCTCTAAGCGATTCAATAATTTCTTGATCGTCAGCACCGTCGATCACACCAGCCTCAATGGCGAACTTGAGCTTGGCCTGTCTTTCCGGATCCTCATAAGCTGTAATTGCCCTCTCGGCCCACACTAAGAAGTTATTCTTGTCATGCTTCAGGAAATAGACCGCTGCCATCTGATTATATAATTCAAATTCAGATCCTTGATAGAGTTCGCCAGCAGTGCCCAGAGCATCCATAGCTTTGTGGATCACATCCTGTGCGTCATCTAGCTTTCCAATTTCTCTGTAAGAAGTTGCCATTGCCACGTAGGCGGGGATATGAGACGGGCAGATTTGAATCGCTTCAGTAAAATCATTTAGTGCCTTTTCATATTTCCTATTTGCTCCGTAGTGATTACCGCGGGAGGTCAACCATACGGCCTTCATGTTTCCTAGAAGGTCTGAATCTCCACCGAATTTAGATTCAAGTTCCTTAAATTTACTCAGCTTTTGTTTTTCTATATTTTCACCAAAGATTCTTGACAAGAGTCCCATGATCCCTCCATTGCTAGAAAGCAAGTCAACTATATCAGGTTGCAACATTGAGATTGTCAGTCTCGTCAGATCCCCGCCAATACGCTTTAAGTTGCTCGTCTACAAACCCCGATATCAGCTCTCTCGGAAACTAAGTCAACCCCCGCACAATAAATTTGAGTTTATACTTTCCCGTCCCGTTGATTGCACCTTTTCCACCGCCTCGCAACAACTGAATCATTTTGTCGTGTGACCCAACTGTCCATCCTCCCTCCCGCCGCGGCCGATTTTGAAAAAATGCGGAGGGGGTGAGATTCGAACTCACGGAACCCGTAAGGGTTCACCGGTTTTCAAGACCGGCTCTTTCAAAATCCAATCCGCCGCTTTGGGGGCAAAGGTGATGGCGTCATCAAATCTCGTATGGCATTGAATACGGCCTTGAATTGGTTGTCATATTTCTTTTCCAATTGTTCCAATTTTTGGGCCAAATCTTTGTGAGTTGCCATCATCTCCCGCAAAGATACAAAAGCACGCATGATTTCAATATTCACTAACACGGCCTGCCTGCTTCTCAAAACGCTGGAAAGCATGGCAATGCCTTGCTCCGTAAAGGCATAAGGATTTGCCCTGCGCAACCCTCCCCAATTTGAAGTCACAAATTGTGACTTCAAGATTCTAACCTCTTGATTTTCCAGTTGAAACATAAAGTCATCTGGAAATCGTTCTCGGTTTCTTTTTACTGCCTGAACAAGTACTTTTGGTTCTACACCATACAGGTCGGCGAGATCGGTGCTCAACATCACCTTACGACCTCTCAACAAAAAAATGTGTTTTTCAATGCGTTCCATGGGTACGAGATAAGTCATTGAGTTTACCTCCCGCAGGGGTAAGAGCAAACTCCATGCCAGCCCGAGGCGCATTATTTATGGTATGAGCATCATCAACTGACTGATTTCGAACGCCTCTCGACGAATTTAAATCACCGTGAAGTAGGTATGTGATGCGCTGGCGGAGGGGGTGAGATTCGAACTCACGGAACCCGTGAGGGTTCACCGGTTTTCAAGACCGGCCCGTTATAGCCACTTCGGTACCCCTCCGAATTGCGTTTTTAACTATGCAATCCGGAGGGGGAAAAGACAAGTTTGAAAGTCAACGCAGTGGTTTTTTGTTCCACAGAATAACACCCAGCGGCAGTGCCACCAGATCAAACAGCAGGGCAAGGGCAAGCAAGACAGGCATCCATAGCGCCAGCTGTAGGTTCGAAATAAAACCGGATGTGATGAGCGAGGCGAAACCAAGCATCAAAACAACGGAGCTTAGAATGCATGCGCGCCCAACACCGGAAAGAGTTTGCTCTACGGCCTCTGCTGGCGCCATCCCCTTCTTCATACCCTGTTTCATTCCCCATAGAATGTGAATGGTGTCGTCGACAATCAGCCCAAGCCCCACGGCGGGAAGAATCATGAGGGCCAGTGAAAAACCCGCCCCCGTCCATCCCATGATTCCTACCGTAATCAGAATGGGCAAGACATTGGGGATCATGGCGAGGAGCCCCCATTTGACGGAACGAAAAAGAACAATCAGCAAAAGACAAACGGTAATAAAGGCCATTGTGCAATTTTGAATCAGTTCGGCGAGCATCTTTTTTTCCATTTCTTTATACAGCAGTGCAAAACCGCTCCACGAAACATCCACGCCGACGCTTGCAAAACTTGTTTTCATATAATTCAGCGCCTGAATCATTTTATCGTAATACTCTTGTTTGTCGGTGCGGACGCGAACGTGGATACGCACTTTTTTAAGATCTTTGGATAGCCATTGACGAAGAAGAGCATCGTCAGAAGCTCGTATTTCTTTAAGAAGGCGGGTTCTGTTATTCCAGAGCGCCTTGGCGTTTTTGGGAATGCCGCTTGAAAGAACATAAGCGCTGATGCCGATATCAATCGGGGACAGAGTTGTTGCAACGGGTGCCGTGAGGCCCATGGCCATTTGCATACCCTGAATCAGCTTGAATTTTTCCGGATGGGAAAAATCCGTGCCGTCCGTTGTTTGCATGAGGATTTCAAAAGAGGCGGCGCCGAAAAGTTTTTCGTCCATCTCCGCGATCTCCATCTGCGGTGCCGTGCCCGTTTTGAAAATTCGCGGAAAATCAAAACGAAGATGGACAAAGCGAATGCCATAAGACAGGACAAGTGTTGCAACGATCAAAACAGAAGCCAGAAGGATGGGATGTTTTTTAATGGTTGCGACAAGAAAAGGGCCCGGTGTCGCTACCTTCTGTTTTTTGACACCGATCAGAATGGCAGGAAGGATGATCAGGGAGAAAACAAGCGCGAATGGAATTCCGGTGACAACAATCAAGCCAATGGAGCGGATCTGTGAAATGTCCGAGAACAAAAGCGTTGCGAATCCGGCGGTGGTCGTGATGACGGTCCAGAGACAGGGAATGGTGCATGACTGAAACATTTTTCGCAGAGCTTCCGTATCATCCGCCCCCCTGTTTTTTTCGTTAGTGAAATGTCCGATGAAATAAACCGCGTTTTCAAAACCAATCGCCGCGAGGATGG
>Ga0155963_1018_pt2 | contig 9085 bp, 11 predicted proteins | sample RifCSPlowO2_02_FD_107617 | JGI IMG/M metagenome (GOLD analysis project Ga0155963, IMG submission 107617) | Deltaproteobacteria bacterium RIFCSPLOWO2_02_FULL_46_8 | reverse complement strand
AAACAACGAAAAATGCGCCGACTGCATGGTTCATTGCGGTTACGAAGCCACTGCGGTTGACGACACTTTCAGTTCACTGCGCGGACTGTTCGACACAATCCGGTTTGGTTTGAAACCAGCTTGATGTCATTCTAATAATAATGAAATCCAATTCCGAAAAATTATTTGAAGAGGCTTTTGCATTGATGCCCGGCGGTGTTAATTCACCCGTGCGTGCTTTTGGCGCGGTGGGAGGGACACCTCCTTTCATAGCCAAAGCACTCGGTGCAAAAATTTGGGATGTCGATGGGAAGGAATATATTGATTATGTCGGCTCGTGGGGACCGGCCATTCTGGGTCATGCCGATCCAAAAGTAGTTGCCGCTGTTCAATCTGCCGCCACACGCGGATTTAGTTTCGGCGCTCCCACCGAATTGGAATCAAGACTCGCGGGCATGGTCCATCAAATTTTTCCATCGATGGAAAAACTCCGCTTTGTGAATTCCGGCACCGAAGCCACCATGAGCGCAATTCGCTTGGCGCGTGGAGCAACAGGCCGCGATAAAATCATAAAATTTGAAGGATGCTATCACGGTCACGCTGATTTTTTACTTGTTGAAGCGGGTTCCGGCGCCGCAACTTTTGGAGTCCCCTCCAGCAGTGGTGTCCCACATGACTTTGCGAAACATACGTTGGTAGCTCCCTATAATGATTTGAACGCGGTCGAAAATCTTTTTCAAAAAAATAAAAAGGAAATCGCCTGCGTGATTGTAGAACCGGTCGCGGGAAATATGGGTTGCGTACCACCACAACCCGGATTTTTAAATGGTCTTCAAAAATTATGTCAGGGAAACGGAGCTCTTCTTGTTTTTGACGAAGTCATGACGGGTTTTCGCGTGGCACTCGGTGGAGCGCAGGAACGCTACAACATCAAACCCGACATCACCTGCCTTGGAAAAATTTTGGGCGGCGGTCTCCCTGTTGGTGCTTATGGTGGAAGAAAAGATTTGATGGACCAAATTGCCCCGCTTGGCAAAATCTATCAGGCGGGCACCCTCTCCGGAAATCCGCTCGCAATGACGGCGGGCGTAGCGACATTGGCACAACTTGTTCAAAATGGGGTTTATCAGAGATTGCAGACAACAACGGATACCCTGATTCAAGGCATTAAAAAGATTCTCCAATCCAAACGCATTTCCTACCAAATACAGTCGGTTGGCTCTATGTGGACACTTTTTTTCGCAAAAGAGCCTGTAATTGACTTTAAAATGGCTAAAAAATCGAATTTGGAGACTTTTAAGCACTTTTTCCACGAAGCTTTGAATAAAGGGATTTATTTACCTCCAAGCCAATTTGAAGCCTGTTTTGTCGGTTTAGCCCATAAAAAAGAAGAAATTGATCAAACTTTAAGCGTTTTTGAGGTTATTTTATAAAAAACGACGATCAAAAAGATATTTCCTTGGTGACTTTAGGGGTTTATGGCGCGGTAGGCTTCCAATTGGCCATCGCCGTGGTGGGGGGATGGTTTTTGGGAAACTATCTCGATGGTCGTTGGCAGACTTCCCCGTGGTTGGCTTTGATCGGTTTGGCTGTCGGATTTGTTGGGGGTTTGGTCAATTTAGTCCGCATTCTCCAATGGCATCAAAATCGCAAAAACTCCCTTGACGAAAGAAGGTAAACATTGCAATTCACTGCCTCCCTTATTGCCGGTCTGGCCTTAGGACTTTTGAACTGGGTCTTTTGGACACGCTGGGGCAAGAAACTTGAGAAGCAAAAAGAGCTAAAAGTAGGAGGACTGGTTATTGTTGGCCTCCTTAAAATAGGCATTTTGGGAGGCATCATTTGGCTCCTCTTGAGTAAGGCCTATGTAACACCCGGTGGTTTTTTAATTGGTTTTGGAGTGGTTGTGCTCTTCATTATATTGAAAGGTTTTGCATGGAAGTGATTCACCACAATATGCACATTGTTTTGGCCGCGTCTGTTGGATTTTTTTTGATTCTTCTGGCGCTCATCGCTCACAAAAGACTTCGTCACACCGAGCAATGTCTTATTCCACAAGGCAAAGCAACCTCTTCCACCATTTTCGAAGTTATTGTCGAATTTGTTTTAACCTTGATGGAAGGAATGTTGGGCGACAAAGCACCAAAATATTTTCCGCTGATCGGCGCTCTCTTCATTTATATTTTAACGTGCAATCTTATTGGACTCATTCCGGGACTGGCACCTCCGACCGACAACATCAATACCAACGCCGCTTGCGCCGTTCTTGTTTTTATTTATTACAATTATCTTGGAATCAAGGAACAGGGTTTTGTTAATTACATGAAGCATTTTATGGGTCCCATCATTTGGCTGGCGCCATTGATGTTTGCCATTGAATTAATCAGTCATCTGGTGAGACCAATGAGTCTCAGCGTTCGTCTCTTTGGTAACATGACCGGCGATCACATGGTGCTGGGCGTCTTCTCCCAATTAACACCAGTCATCGTGCCGGTTATTTTTATGGGACTGGGACTTTTTATTTCTTTGATTCAGGCCTTTGTTTTTTCACTCTTATCAATTGTTTATATCAGCCTTGCAACCGAAACATCATCACATCACTGAAAAAGAAAGGGAGGAAAGATGTTGAAGAAAATCACACTCGCAGGTCTAGTTCTTCTCGCAACACCCACCGCTTCGTGGGCCGCTGAAACGGCGGCATTGCCATCTGGAGAAGGTGTTTTTACCTTTTTCAAAGCGGCACTCGCTCTGGGTTGCGGTCTTGGAATCGCCATTGCCGCCTTCGGTGGCGCCTTGGCACAAGGACGCGCCGCCGCCGCCGCTCTTGAGGGAATCGCAAGAAACCCCGAAGCCGCCGGCAAAGTAATGACACCCATGATCATCGCCTTGGCATTAATTGAATCACTGGTGATTTATGCCTTGGTTATTTCGTTCATGCTGATGGGAAAGATTTAATTTTCTTATGCTATTTTCCAATTTTGCGTCAGCAAAAATAGAAAATGGCTATAGAAAATAGAGGGAAATTTTGCTGACGCAAAATTTCAGCGCCCGTAGCTCAGTTGGATAGAGCGCATGGCTACGAACCATGAGGCCGGGAGTTCGAATCTCTCCGGGCGCACAGAGAATTTACGGAATTTCATGTAATTTTCATGGAAACAAAAATCGCGATATTCAAAGGTAACAAGATTCGGAAAACTCTTCATGAGAATGAGTGGTGGTTTTCGGTTATTGATGTTTGTCAGGCACTTACCGAAAGTCCAGACTCAGGAGCCTATTGGAGAAAACTAAAGCAGAGGCTCAAAGAGGAAGGAAGTGAAGTCGTGACATTTTGTCACGGGTTGAAATTGCCTGCCCCCGACGGGAAAATGCGGGAAACAGACTGCGCTGACACCGAGGGCATTTTCCGTATTATTCAGTCTATCCCCTCTCCGAAAGCAGAACCATTTAAGCGTTGGCTGGCTAAGGTCGGCTATGAACGCGTGCAAGAAATTGAAAATCCGGAGTTGGCCACCAAACGCACGAGAACACTCTATAAACTAAAAGGATATCCCGAAGATTGGATTGAAAAACGCATGCGCGGCATTGCCATCCGCGAAGAATTGACGGATGAATGGCAAAAACGCGGCGCTGAAGAGCAAAAAGATTACGAAATTTTGACTGCGGAAATTTCAAAATCGACTTTTGGCGTAACTCCAAGTGAATACAAAAATCTCAAAGGTCTGAAGCGTGAAAATTTGCGTGATCATATGAACGATTTTGAACTCATTTTCACAATGTTAGGCGAACGTTCCACAACGGAAATTCACAAGAATGAAGATTCAAAAGGTATGCCAAAACTTAAAAGCGATGCCAAAGCCGGTGGAGCCATTGCTGGTGGTGCGCGCCGAGAATTGGAAAAGCGTCTTGGACGTTCGGTTGTTTCCAAATCAAATTTTTTACCAGAGAAGAAAACTCAGAAAATTTTAAAGATGAAGTGAAACACTATCACTATGCCCATCGAAAAAATAATTTCGGGTGGTCAGACCGGAGTGGATCGGGCGGCGCGGATGGCCTCCTTTTAAGTAAATGATTTGCACAATGATGCACGCGCTTGAAATTTTAGGTTTGACTAAATCTTATTCTAAGACGCACGCGTTGCGGGGTGTTGATTTGACTATTCCCTGTGGGGAATTTTTTGGATTGCTTGGACCTAACGGAGCGGGGAAAACCACTCTGATCAATTCCATCGTCGGCCTTGTCAGACCCAATGCCGGAACGGTTCTTGTGATGGGACATAACATTCAAAAAAATCCGATGGAGGCAAAGCGTTTCATCGGGCTCTCTCCACAAGAAATCAACATCAACAATTATTTCCCGATCGGAAAGATTATGGAATTTCAGGGAGGTTTTTATGGACTCTCCATCAAGGAATCCAAAATGAGAGCCGAAGCCCTTCTGAAACATTTTTGCCTCTGGGAAAAAAGAAAAGGCGGGCGCTATCAACTCTCGGGCGGCATGCAGCGCCGCCTCATGATCGCCCGCGCCCTGATGGGAAAACCAAAAATTCTGATTTTGGACGAACCCACCGCGGGGATTGATGTGGAATTGCGCCACGAGCTTTGGGAATTCTTAAAAGGACTCAACGCAGACGGCACCACCATTTTGCTTACCACCCATTATATTGAAGAAGCCGAAATTCTTTGCGAGCGCGTGGGCATCATCAGTCATGGAAAGATTGTGGCGTGCGATACACCGCGGGAATTGATTGCAAAACACCGCTTACCTCCGGATATGGATCGGCAAGATAAATTCAAATTTATTCGCCCGGGTTCTTTGGAAGAAATATTTGTAACGCTGACGGGAGAGAAAAAATGAATGGTTATACCACACTGGTGCGGCTGGAATTTTTCCGTTTCTGGCGGTTGATCCGGCAGACCATCTTTCCGCCGATCCTCACAACTTTTTTGTACATTCTCATTTTTGGTTTTTCGCTGGGCAGTCGCATTCAGGAAATGCACGGTTTTTCTTTCATTCTTTATATCATCCCGGGTCTCACGGCCATGGGGGTCATGAACAATGCCTTTTCAAACACATCGACCTCTCTTTACATGGCTAAGTTTGATCAGAGTCTCGACAACATTTTGGCTTCTCCCGTCACGCCTCTTGCAATCGTAACAGCCCTTGTGACGGGCGGAATCATTCGAGGTTTGTTGATCGGAAGTATCACGCTGTTGGTTTCGCTTCCTCTTTTGAAGCAACCTCTTTATTCTTTTTGGCTCACGCTCTTTTTTCTGGTCCTTCAATCCATCTTTTTTGGTTGTTGGGGAATCATCGGAGCGCTAAGGGCCAAAGTATGGGACAATCTGGCCACCACACAAACTTTCATCATCACACCGCTCGTTTATCTGGGAGGCGTTTTTTACGCCATCGAACTCCTTCCCCCCTTCTGGAGAAAAATTTCTCTCTTCAATCCACTTTTTTATATGGTCGATGGAACCCGATACGGTGTTTTGGGAATTCATGAAACATCTCTCTGGTGTTCAGCCGGATTAACAATGCTCTTCGCGTTTGGGTTCTTTGGCCTGTGCGTTTTTCTTTTTCAGAAAGGTTATCGCTTGGTAAGGTGACTACCATATGGTAGCAGGTACCCTATGGTAAGCATTTATCCTCCGGAGGCCAAAGCGGTGCTTCTTCTTTTAACCTCGGAAGAAGAGCTGGCCGAAAAAGTCATCTCCCATTTTGAAAAAATTTTGGGGCCTGTGGAATTCAAAACACCGTGGCACATTTTTAATCACACTCCCTATTATGAAGAAGAGTTGGGACCCAATCTGAAACGGTGTCTCATCTCTTTCAAAAATATTTTTGAACCGGAAAAATTGCCTGAATTAAAAAATGCCTCGCGCAAATTGGAATCAAAATTGGCGATGGGACAGCAAAGAACCATCAACATCGACCCGGGTTATGTGGATCTTTTTAAATTTCTTTTGGCGTCGGGAAAAGCGGGGGGACAAAAAGTGGCGCTTGCAAAAGATGTCTACGCCTACACGCTTTTAAGATTCGAAAAAGGGATATGGCAACCCTTTGAATGGACCTATCCTGATTTCAAGGAAACAACTTATCATCCTGTATTATTACAAGCGCGAGAATCGTTGAAAAAAGAACTTGCTAGGACAACTTCTCGTAGTAAGTCACCCGCTCATTGAGCCAGTCGCGGATATCTGCTTCCAAGGACAGATGAGAGCGACCTTCAAAATAGGTCTGGCGAATTGCTTCAACAACCAGACCATGCTGGCCTTGCGTGGTTTCTAAATCTTCAGAGGTCAGCTTATTCCAACGCTTGAGAATTTCAGGCTTCACCTGCTTCCAAACTTTTTCTAGTCGATTCGGTTGCATATTTTTCCTCTCCATAAAATAAGAATTGCAATTAAAAAAATCATTCCAAAATTTTCAATCGCATTTTTGACTTTTGATTTTTGATCTTTGATTTTATTTAACGAACATCCCCCACCCCCTGACGCCGCTCCACTGGTTGTTGTCACCGGTGTTGTGGGTGCTCCGGTGGGGCCTGTTGTTCCACAGGTTCCGCTAAAGCCGGTGGTGCCCTTCATTGCCGCCAGCGCATTCACCTTGCCGTAGCCCCAGATGTTGTTGGGCAGGCTCGTTCCCGTGAAGGAATCGGCCGTGGTATTTCCGGTCAAAATTGTTTTCACCTGATTGGATGTCAGACAAGGATTACGTTGGAACATCAGCGCGACAATGCCCGCCACATGCGGAGAGGACATGGATGTTCCCTCCAGTTTAAAATGCGTGGAATTAACAATACGTCCGGTGAGAACGGCATTGTTCAAAGACAATGACGAAACAACGGCCTCGCCGGGCCCTACCAAATCTGGTTTTGTTCGGCTATCTGCTGTCGGCCCCAAACTGGAAAAAAGGGAAATGTTATCGGCGGTCCCTCCTGTTGCTCCGAGTGAGGTAAAATCGGTGCCGGATGTTGCTGTTTGATAATGAGTCGTACCGGTTGAATCAACCCACGTTGTTCTATCCATGTAGGAACCCACCGCAATCAACCCCGAAGCCGTTGCCGGAATCGTGATGGTTTTGTTGCTGTCACCATCAACATAAGTATAGCCAAATCCGCGATCGGTTCCGCCAAAGCGTTTTGTAAAACTCAAAGTGGCGTTAGCGTCGGGCCAAAGCCACGCGTCTCCGGTGCAATTGCCGCTAAAAATCAGATCAAAGGAAAGATTTTGTATTTGGGCATTGGTGACAGCACTGCTGAAAGTTATGGTGGCCGAGGCGTGTTTCTTTCCATTGTTGGCATTGGATGAATCGGTGAAATCGATACTGAGCGTTACGGTCCCGGAAGTGCCGGCCGCTCCCGACGCGGTCCCGGAAGCTCCCGCGGCTACCGCACTCATGCCGAGTAATTCACCAGTCTTGGCAAAATCAAACGCTCCCAAATCAACCGTGCAAGTGGAGGTGGAGGCAAGCCAGACATCAATAATCACCTGACTCCCCAAATTCGCCCCGCTACGAACGGCAAAATCAAAAGCCCTGTTGGTGGTACTCGTAACATCAACCGTTGCGTGGATACCGGCATAAGTTGCCGCACCCGTATCACTCGTCATGAAATTTTCATTTCCGGCGGCATTGACAATCGCACGCCCCGGGTCACCGGAAACCAGATTATTCAAACCGGTTTCCATGGAAGAGGTATTGTCATGGGCTCCGATCGAAGTCCCCAAAGAAAGATTCACTACCGCGGGCAGTCCCTGCGCCGTTGCCTTCGCAAAAATATATTTCACATCATCAACAACTGTCGTCGACAAATTGCCGCCACTGTTTGCATCGGTCTCCACATTATAAACACCGACCAGATTGGCCCCGGGTGCAACTCCTTTATAGGTGGCATCATCACCCGCGGCGGAGCCCATGACGTGGGTGCCATGGCTTGTTGTATCTCCCCCCGCTGTTGCGGTGCATGTGGAGGCATTGATCTTGGCCGCGGTGCATTCAACGCCGGTAGAGCCGGAAATTTCGCTGACTCCCGATCCGGAAATGGATTTATCCCAGAAAAACAGAAAACGCGTTTTGCCGCTGGCATCGGTAAAATCGGCGTGTCCCCAGTCAATGAGCGTATCATCTACAACGCCCACAATCACGCCGGAGCCATCGTAACGTTTGTCGAGACCGGTCCCCGCAGACACCGAATCAACGCCGGTTGCCGTCCGGGCTGTGTCGTTTTTTGAACGCATCGGTTTGCCTACTTCGATATATTTAATCTCGGACCAGCCGGAAATTTCATTCACCGCATTCAAAGGAAGAAACGCGGTCATGACGGTATCGATGGTGGATCGCACCTGCCCGCCAAGCTCTTTGATGCGGTCGGCAATGGCGGAAGTCTTTGACGGATCATAAACAACAACAAAACAGTCGATCACCCGTTCGCCCGCTTCATTCAAAGAAATGGCCTTGGAAGCCAAACCGGGTGTGCGCGCGCGAATCTGCTTGGCAAACAGGGGAATGAGGGGATCGACTTTGGTAATCTGGGCGTGGGCTATGGACCATGGACCATGGACCATGGACAAAAAACCAAACATCAGAAAAAGAAACGCCGCACGTTTCGAGGACATGCGGCGTTTATATAAAAACCGGAATTAAAATCTACTACATTATTACTGACTCACATTTCCTGTTGCGCTTGGTGTCGTTGGAACGGGTCGTGCTGGATTGCCATCGGTCACAGGTGGTTCCGTTGTCGGAACATATTCGCCCATCCGCACATCAACCACCGAGGCGTTCATAACTCCGCCCTCTGTTGCCAGATAAATAGCGAAGCCAGCTTTTTCCTGAAGAGGATCTGCCGTGTAACCGACGCTGATCGAGCGAACTACAACATCACCGGAAACTTTATTAAAGGTACTGCCACCATCAAGGCTCACATAGAAACCATTGGCTGAGCCAGCATAAATACTGTCCGAATAAGGATCGGTGGCAATGCTGTAAACTCTGCCTTCGACTTTGCCTTCGGCGTTCCAAGTTGTTTGTCCATTCACATAGGAGAAAACTCCGCTATCGGTACCCGCCAACAAAGTTGATCCTGAATTTACAGCCACGCTATAGA
>Ga0155963_1013_pt3 | contig 9147 bp, 14 predicted proteins | sample RifCSPlowO2_02_FD_107617 | JGI IMG/M metagenome (GOLD analysis project Ga0155963, IMG submission 107617) | Deltaproteobacteria bacterium RIFCSPLOWO2_02_FULL_46_8 | reverse complement strand
TTGTGGCGGCGCCTTTTTTATTTTTGATCATAAAATGTCTCCACGGGAACCTTTGCGGTTCGATAAAACAGTGCGTCTGATTTGTCCGGCGAAATGGCGAAACGCCAAAGAGAACCTGCATATGGCTCTGCCGCCGAAAGCGCTTTTAAAGCATGTCCTTGTTTTTTAATTTCGGCGGATGCTGAAAAACCGACAATGGTGGACGGATCCTTCACAAAAGCCATACGCAATGGCAAACCAACCTTCGAAATACGGGCATGACCTGTGGGGTCAACCATCACCCCGTTTATTCTGTCAAAATAGAATGTCTCCTGAGGTCCCTCTTTTAAAACAATGGGCGGCTGGGAAACCAGAATCAAATCAGATTGAGGAAATTCTTCATGAAAAATGCGGTTCGCGATTTGATAGGCTTTTGAAAAGGCAGTTTGACCCAACTCTTCCATTTCAGACAGAAGAGCATTTTGATCCTGCAAGGTTTTTTGAATTTTTTCTCTCGCCTCTTTTTCTGTTCTTTTGGAACCATTTTTTATAAAGTCCTTTTTGCAGTCAAGAAAAAGTTGATAAACTTTCCAATTCAAAAGCGCCGTCTGGTTCAAAACTTCGGTTAAATAACCGGCGCCCGCATAAACCGCCCGATCGGTCGTTTCCTGTAACCGGATTTTTTCAAAAACCAATTTAGAAAATCGAACGGTTGTTACCAACAGCAACATCAAAACGGGAATCACAAGCACGAAGAAAACAACAACTTGTCCTCGTTCACTTTTTTTCATTTTTTTCAATAACTGCATAATGCGTAGTTTCCTTCCTCTCCGCAAAAGGGGATCGGGTTATCCATTTCGAGTTGCCGCCACGCATCTTGTTTATCTTGATGCGAAAGATCGAGCTGAATGCCATTCAAAGAAAAATGAAGAGGGGCGTGGGTTACAATCGGTCGCGGATAAATTAATTGCGATTCGGTTTCGGCTTTATCTGTTTGGTAAAGACTCAAGAGCCTTGACTGCTTATGGGCCGCATAGTGCATCAAATGTCCCTGCATGACCCAAATCGCCACGGCCACTAATGCGAGCACAATCCCCACCACCCACGGCAAAATCAAAATAAATTCGACAAGACTGGCTCCGCGACAGTTTCTCATTGATTGGCCTTTGTCATTTCCTGATTTGTCTTGAGAGTTTCGGTGATATTTTCCCCCAATCCGTTGACCCCTTCCTGAAATTTGGGAATAATGCGTGAAGCCGCCGCCACAAGCCCAATAACAATCACGGCGATCAACAGCATATATTCCGTGGCGCTCTGCCCTTTCTGATTCCGTAAGATAGATGATTTGCTAAACATGACTGCCTCCTTTGTTTGATAGACTATTTGATGGACTGTTTGACGGACTATGGACTACGGACCATGGACAATGGACCTCGAATTCAACAGCTCTGATCAAGCCGTACAAACATCTCGCGGTCTTTTTACAAATCGCCGTCAGCTCTTCAAAAAGAGAACCCTTCAAAAATAAAAGACGTCTTGAAATTTCCAACAGCGCTTCTGTTTCAGAAAGAGATCCTCTGGCGATGTATAAAAAATTTAAATAGTCCTTTTTGTGTTGTCTGCCGGCTCCTTCCGCAATGTTTGCCAATGTGGAAATGGCAGCACGTCGCATCTGAGAAATCAAACCGTAACGTTCTTCCTTTGGAAAATTTGAAGTACGAGTATAAATTTGGACCGCAAGATCGCTGGCTAAAATCCAAGCCTGTATATTTTTAAAGTTTCTCATCGTCGTTATGGTCTATAGTCCATTGTCCATGGTCCCTAGTCCTTTTCACGGTTTTGCCACTCTCTCTGATAGGTCGTGATACCAAGTGAGAAAAGAAGCTCCCACGCTTCGCCCTCCATGACCGGGGTTGTAAAATGCCGCCGCCAACCAAAAAGCCAGAAGCGCCACGACCAAAACATATTCCAGCACGACTCCTCCTTTGTTATTCCAACCCATATTGATTTTTATTTAATGCAGGAAAGGGTCCAGCCGGAGAGGGAGTTATTTCTTAACTGAGCAGACGAAGGTGCATCGATTCCGTACAGACATGCATCAAATCGGTCTTTTAGGGCGGATGGCCTGTGGCCAGAGCTACGGGGTAACCCATTCCCTTGGGAACTTTGAGGGGATAGTCGGGCGGGAGGGGAAGGCCTCCGTTAAAAACTTCCGAACGGATGGCGGGATTAAGACGCCGCAGTGTCTTCATATCCAGAGCAAGTCTGCCGGCCATTTCGGGAAGATTTAGAAAGTCAGGCGTTCTGACGATATCGTACTGCTCCAACAAATCATTTTCCGTCGCTCCGAAGGTCTCCTTTTGCCGTTTAAGAATTTCCGCCACCGCCAAAAATTCCGGATAATAATTTCGAGACCAAAATCCGTAGGCGGGATCGTCATACTCGTGAATAATGACGGCAATATCTTTGGTCTTCAATTTTTTCCACGCCTTTTCAATCCGCCCAAGACCGGAATGATAGGAATTGACGGCCAAGGCCCAGTCCCCCGTTCTTCTGTGCAAATCCTTGAGGAGGCGGGCGGCGCCATCGGAAGCGTGAATCGGATCATTGCGACCGTCCCAGAAGGAATTCATGGGGACATATTCTTTTCCGATCCTCGGCATAAATTGCCACAGACCCGATGCCCCGATTTCCGAAAGCGCTTTGGGATTAAACATGGATTCAATAAACATCAGCGCTGTTAGCTCCCCGGGCAAGCCATAAGATTCAAAGACGGCTTCAATGTCGCCCAAAGTTTGGGCGGACTTGGCAATCGCGGACTGAAGATTGGATCGCTGTCCCACCTGCACGCGAATACGTTTTTGCGCCCCCTTGTATTCCGTACTTAAAGGTTTTTTCCGGCGTGCGGAGCAGGACAAAAACATTTTTTCATAGTATTTTTCTTCGGGAGTCAACTTTTCCCGCTGAACACCTTGGGCCAGATGCTCTAATGAAACCGTGATTTTTTCACGGACATTTGCCACTTGAGCATGAATAATTTCTTCTTTTTGTTTCGGAGAAAGGTCTTTCCGCTCCCCTATTTTGGAAAAATCCAGAACTTGGTAGAGAACGTTGAGACACTTATCATCATGAAGGAGAACTTGTCTGCGGTCATAGGTGCCAAAAACCGTTTTCCAAAAACGAACCTCATCGGAAAGGGAGGGCGGAAAAGGAAAGTGCGCGAGCCCGCCCTGAGCGAAAGCAAGAGAAGAAAGAAAAATAACAACGGTGAAAAACAATATGTGCAACATCCGCGCTTTTTTTACATGCCGCATTCTTTTGGAAACCGATATTTTATAATCAGATCACAATCTTGATGCTGAAGGACTTGTTGGCATTGATCCGCCTTGGGCCATTGGGTGTTATCGGCAATTTTGCCGACGAGCGAAAAAAGATCCCGCGCCATCCCGTCCACACAATCTCCGTCGCTCCATTTCGCCCTGCATTCATTGAGTCTTTGACAAATCGCACCGGCGATCTTTTTTGTCTCATCCAAAAGCGGCTGAAGGTCCTTTGCGGCCTTGATTTCCGGCGCTTTTTGAACCGGCACTGTTTCTGCTTTTTGAGGCGCTTTGCGGCACCCTACGGCAAAAAAACAAACAAAGAGAATGAAAAACATTTTTTTCATGTTCACTCCTCCATGACAATTTTTGTTACCGTTAGCTTTGCCTTGACTACGGGTGATTCTTTATCCTTTGCGCTCAATTTTGCTTTGACCACCCGCATGAGCTGAGGCGAAGTTTCCACCTGATGTAAAAACCGGATTAACTGCGGCAGTTCCGTTTCCGCATCAATATCCACCGTATATTCCTTGTAAAATTCGCGTGCCTTTCCCTCCTGAGGCTTCATATCCGCCAGAGTAACTTCATTGGCCCTTGCCGTTTTTTCAATCTCGGAGAGCATCATGGCCGCCTCTTCCCCTTTGCCGGCCGGCTTTCTGATAAATTTGCGATATTCCTCAAAACGCTTTCCAATGTCTTCCTTCATGGTGATGTTAATCATGTTCTGCTCCAGTTTTTTTTCCTCTTCAACGGTTCGTTCTTTGAGTGAAACATAAGAATCGTACAAGGGTCTCACCACCAGAAAATCCGCAAGCAAAAACGCCAGAACGGCCGCTCCGCCCAGCGAAAGCATTTTCTCCCTTTTGGAGAGCTTGTCAAACCTCGCTTGTATATTTTTGATGTTCATTTACAATCCACACACAATTTCAAATTCAGACATGTTTTTGTCGCCCATTTTTTTCTTGCTCACCTGCTCGGATTTCACGGTCTTGAATATTTTCAGGTTTTCCAGCGCCTTCGCATATTCAAAAACCTCGGACATTTCGCCCGCATAACCCTTCAGAATGATTTTGTCCCCATCCATATAATCGAGGGAATCAAAATGAACCGAATGAGGAATGGAGGCGGATATTTCCTTCAAGTATTTCAGAAAGGATTTGTCGGCATTCGTCCTGTTCTGGATCATTTTCAGTTTCTTGACCTTTCCCTCGACATCGGAGGCCGCTTCCGACGTCCTTTCAATATTTTTTTCCAGCTCTGAAATATAATGAAGCCGCTTGTAAAAATCCCCGCCGATGAAAAAAAGAACGGCGGCGATCAGCGCCAGAGAGAGGGCTCCGGTCAGCATGAGCTGTTTCCCCCTTTTTTTCACCAAATGTTTGAGCTTCACTTCCTCCGGGGTAAGATCAAAGAGAAGCTGGGCCCCGTCGTTTCCAAATCCGACCAAAGACGTAATGGAGGGTGAGGATTCTTCCGGTCCGCGCGCAAAATCCATATCCATGGCGGGATCCATCAACTCCACGGGTATTTCAAGAACCTCTTCCATTTTTTCCCTCAAACAGGAAAATTTTCCAACCGGTCCCGCCAGCACCGCCTTTTCAGGGGAATCAAGACCGGCTTCATCCAGCGTGAGTTTCACAACCCTTTTGAGTTCCTCGCCGTATCTCACGGCCGTATCCGCCCCGGCCGGATCGGTCAGGGCAAAGGAAAATCCTCTCGAGAAGGCAAAAGACCCATTTTTGCAAAAAACCACATCCGTGGAAGTCGTGTCGGGATCCACCAGCATAACCACGCCGCCCGACACGGCCAGACCGTTTTCTTTCTGCCTTTTCAGATACCAGCGCAAAAGACCTTCCGAACTGATGCCGATACGGTCCACCTTCAGACCGGAATTTTCCAGAATATCCAGTCTTTCATCTACGAACTTGCGTTGACAAAACGCGATGACAACGTCGCTGTATCCTTCTTCTTTTCGGGATGCGGTCACCGCATAAGAAATGACCACTTCGTTTCTGGAATAGGGCGTCTGCTTGACCGCCTGCATCTTGACGATGTCGTCTATTTCGCCGTATTCCGTGGAGGGAATTTCGATCAGCCTTAAATTCACCATGTTTCTCGGTAAATATGTCGTCACATGCCGGCTTTGAAGTTCTACTTCCTTTAAAATTTTCGGAATGGCTTCGCGCAAGGGTTCGCGAATCTCTGAAATTGATTTTGTCTTGAGATGCGTCTCCGTTTGTTTCTTTCGGGTGAGGATCTGCAAAATTTTAATGCAGTCCGTGCCGATCTCCACGACAACACTTGCGCCGGATTTTTTAAAAAGATTCAAAAAATTCAAAGGATTCATTTTATTCATTCCATGATTTTAATTCACCGTTTCGATTGACGACAAAGCCAATGTTTTTTCTGCGTCGTCCTCCAAAATCAATGACCAGATTGCCCCGATAAACATCGGAGCGCACGCCCAAAAGTCCGGAGGTGACCGCCCGCTCTAATCCCGCCTTATCCTCACCGCCAAGTCCCAAGGTTTCCGCGGCAGGGCCTATCTGCGACGTCTGTTCAAAAATTACATTTTTCCTTGAACCGGTAATGGTTTGGGCCGCGCCGTATGAAAGGCCGAGACAGCGAAGGGTATCCACATCCGCCGTATTGATATTGACTTGTCCCAAACCATAAAGCGTCACTGCCCCCCGGATTTTTTCAAAAACTTTTGCAGACATTCCGGGAATCCACCACAATTCTTCCAGCGCCTCCAAATCCGCATTTTTGCAAGAGTAAGGCTTTTGAAGTTTTTCGCATTCTTCCGTCTCATTTTCCTTCCCCCCCTCTTTTACCATATTGGCGTCTCGCCAATCCACAAGGCTCAAAGAAAATTTTTCAGCTTCAGACGGCGACATTTGTCCTAGGATCTGAAACACCCTCGAAAGAACATCGGCCGGCACACGGTTGATGTTTATTTTTCCTTCTTCATCCGTCAGGCCGAAGCGTTCTTCTTCCCCCAACAGACTGTAGCGCACGCCACTAAAAGCAACCTCTTTAAACCGTGTCTTGTCATCCGCCCATCCCTCAGAAAGCACATCATAGCCTTGGTTTTTGTCGCCTTCGATGACACTCAAGGCCTCTTCAAACGCCCGTCCGGAAACAGCGTCCGCCTCGGCCATCCGTTTTATCCTGCCGGCCGCGTCACTGTTTGCCGACACAAGACCTGCCACCGCCACGGCAAAAATCGCCAAAAATGTAACGGCCCAAAGGCTTAAAATAGCTATGGACCCTCGCTCCCTGAAATATTTACGGGAAAACGATTGTAAATTGTCTTTCATTGTCATCCGCCATAACAGTTTTTAAACGCACGGCCTGTGGGACCTTGTTTTGTTTCCAAGACGTTTTCCATGAATGCGAATCCTGATATTCGAAAGCGATTTTTTTGACGCCTTGAATTTCCTTTTGGCATTCCTTTTTAATCCCTTTGATCCAATCGATATAGGAAGTTTTTTCGAGGCAAAGGCTCTGAGACGCCGCAGAATAATAATAGCGGATGCGCCCCGGTTCCTGATGGAACACCTCTCCCTCTTTGTCCGTCTTGACCAAAACAAGGCCCGGAAAAGAAATTTCGTTTTCCGCGCCCTCAAATCCAATGGCCTTAAAGGCAAAACTGTTTCGCAAATTCTTCTGCATTTTTTCCAAAGCTAAAAACAGATGCATCTCGCCTGCGCCCCGATCGAGACGTTTCCAAATGTGGACCCCAGCGGAGAGGGAAGAATAAATCGCGAGGGCAATCACCGCCACAATGGAGACGACGAGAAGCATTTCAATCAGCATAAAGCCGTTTTTATTTTCTAACATAAGTTGCCGCCGTCAGTTTGCGGCCGCTTCCTTTTTTTTCCACTTCAACTTCCAGTTCGTAGAGATCCTTTGGCGGTGCCTTTTTAATTTTTGTCGTCCACTCCCAATGATCTTCCTCTCCGCTTTGACTTCCGGATATTCCGGAATCGGAGCGCATTCCCAGCCGGCCCTCCGCCATTTTCTGATGAAGAATCCAAAAGCCTTCGGCCGTGAACTGCGCTCTTTTGTACGCCTCTAATGCGGTATGGTAACCCCCGATAATGGGAATCAGCCCAACCGCCAAAATGACCACGCTCAAAAGAACTTCAATGAGTGTAAAGCCCTTGCAACCCCTAGTCCCAGTTTCCAATGTCGTCATTGCTCTCCACCCCATCCCTCCCCACGGAAAAAAGATCATAACCGTTTGGATTATGCGTGCCCGGGGATTTATATTTATAAGGTCTTCCCCATGGGTCCACCGGCTTGTTCGTCAAATACGGCCCATTCCACTGAGAGCTGTTGGATCCGGAGGATGGGGCCTGAAACAGGGCCTCGAGTCCTTCCGCCGTGGTAGGAAAAGTCCCCATATCGATTTCGTACATTTTCAGACCTGTGGCGATGTTGGCGCGGATGTCCGCCCTTGCGGCCGTCATTTTTGCCTTTTCGGACCGCCCGGTGAGCCTTGGAACAACCATGGCGGCCAAGGCCGAAATAATGGCGACAACCAGAAGAATTTCAATCAGTGTAAAACCTTTTTTGTTCATACGCCTCCCATCACATCCATTTGAAATACCGGCAATAACATGGCAAAGACAATGAATCCGATGATGCCGCCAACGGCCAAAATTAGCACCGGCTCGATAAGCGTCGTCGAGGATTTCAGTAATCCTTCAATCTCTTTTTCATACGTATCGGAAAGATAGGAAAGCGTCTTCCCCAGATTACCGCTTTCCTCTCCCACCGAAACCATATCCAGCGCCATGGGAGGAAAATAGCTGATTTTTTTCAGCGCCACGGCAAGAGATGCCCCCTTGACCACCAAGTCCCCCTCCACCTCTTTAAAACGGTTTCCGATGACTTCGTTGTCCACCGTCGCGGCAGATAGCGGTACGGCCTTGAAAAGCGGAACACCATGTTCCAAAAGAAGGCCCAGTGTTCTGCTGAAATTCAAAACCGCGCTCTTGATTACAAGCGACCGGACAAAAGGAATTTTCAATTTTATTTCATCGAAGAAACGTTTTTTGGAAGACTGACCGAAGAAGCGTTTGACAAAAGCAAACGTAAGGAGAGCAAACCCTAAAATCCAGTACCAGTTTCCGGAAAGAAAATGGCTGATTCCCAAAACCACGGCGGTAGGCCACGGCAGGTCCTGCTGATTGCTTAAATAAACTCCCAAAAGCCGCGGTAAAAAATAGGTGAGAAGAACAAACACGGTGAGACTTCCCATCGCCAGAATGAAAACAGGATAAACAAGCGCTCCCCAGATTTTTCCGCGGATTTCCTCGTTTCTTTCTTGATGGAGCGCAAGCTTTTCCATCATTTCCCCCAAAACACCGCCGGACTCGCCGCCACGCACCATGTTGACCAAAAGTGGGGAAAAGATCCGCGGGTTCTGCTCAAAAGCCTCGGAAAGTGTCAGTCCGGCGCGCACGGAGGCAGACAAGTCGGCGGTGAGATTTTTCATGCCGCCCTTGCGCGCCTGTCCTTCCAAAAGAACAAGCGCCCTGAGGACGGGGACGTTTCCCTTGAGGAGGTTCGCCAAATTTCGCATGAAGAGAAGGATTTCTTTTCTTTTGACGACAATGTCCGCGCGTTTTTTTACAGAACTTTTCCCCGATCCGTCACCGGTTTTCAAACGGATGGGCACCAATCCTTGGGCATCCAGAAGTTTTAGGGCTTGCGCCTCACTGGACGCCTCTAATTCCCCTTCAACCACTTCTTTTGGTCCCTTTTTTGCTTTGTAAATATATTTCATACTTAAAACCTGCTTGAAGACAGACTTATCGTCCCATAAGGCCCTTGTTTT
>Ga0155963_1071_pt4 | contig 9376 bp, 10 predicted proteins | sample RifCSPlowO2_02_FD_107617 | JGI IMG/M metagenome (GOLD analysis project Ga0155963, IMG submission 107617) | Deltaproteobacteria bacterium RIFCSPLOWO2_02_FULL_46_8 | reverse complement strand
GGGATATTTCTTCTCATTCTCGATCTCTTCCTCACTTTTTAAAAAACTGTCGACAAGAGCAATATTTCCGTAATCCAAAATAGATTTTAATCCCTCTCGATTACAGAGTCGGCATTTTTTTATTTTCATTGGCTTGAATCCTTTCGAAATCTCTTATTTGATTCACACAGACATCATACATATCCCGTTTTCCATCTTCATAAAGATGGCGATACCAATTTGTCGTCCATTTCATACATTCTTCAAATGTCAAAAGAGGTTCCCATCCGATCTCTTTTCTCGCTTTGGTGCAATCCAGTTGCAATAAGGCGGATTCATGAACTTTGTTGTCTCTTTTGACGATAATCTCTCCCTGTTTCCAGTTCTTTACTATTTCTTTTGCAACAGCAGAAACGGAATAATCCTTTTCCAGCGAAGGGCCAAAATTCCAATGACCTGAAAACTCTTTCAACCCATGAAACAGTTTTTCAGCAAGCATCAAATAACCTCTAAGAGGTTCCAAGACAAATTGCCAAGGTCGGGTGGCTTCTGGATTTCTGATAACAATGGGGTTCTTGGAAAAAAAGGAGCGAAAACAATCCGGAACGATTCTATTTTCAGACCAATCGCCGCCTCCAATGACATTGCCCGCTCTCGCGGAAGCAATAAGCGGTTGATCCCCATTAAAATAACATCGCATATAACTATGGATGGTCAATTCAGCGGCACCTTTGCTGGCACTGTAGGGATCGTCTCCTCCCAAAACATCGTTTTCCCTGTAACCCCAAATCTGCTCCACATTTTTGTAACATTTATCACTTGTAATCAAAACGGCGGATTTGACTGTTTTACAATTTCGAATGGCTTCCAACACATTCAATGTGCCAAGAACATTTGTCTCAAACGTCATCTTGGGTTGTTCATAGGCTGTCGCTACAAGTGCTTGGGCCGCTAAATGAATCACAATTTCTGGATTAAATTCTTTAAATATTTTCTCCAAGCCTTCAAAATCACGTATATCCTGAATCCTTGTTTCAAGCTTTGAATTTAGCCTAGAAACACAAAAATTATCCAATTCCTGTTTTGGTTTTAATGCGACACCCATCAACTCCGCTCCCAACTCTTTGAGCCATATGGACAGCCAAGAACCTTTAAATCCGGTGTTCCCCGTTATCAAAACCCTCTTTTTTTTCCAAAAATGATTCATGAAGATATCACCAAATCTTCCATGGAGCTTCATTTTGCTCCCAAAGCCTGTTCAAGAGTTGCATATCTTTGAAAGTATCCATGCAATCCCAAAAGCCTTTGAGCTTGTAGGCGGCTACCTCTCCCCTAGCGGCTAAAATTTCAAATGGTTTTTTTTCAAGAACGTCTTCTTCACGGATAAAATCAAAAATACCTTTATTAAAAATAAAAAATCCGCCGTTTATCCACTGAGTTAATGGAGGTTTTTCACTAAATTTCGTTATCAAATCATCGGAATCAATTTCAATAACTCCAAATTGGGACACCGGATTAACACAGGTAATAGTGGCCATTTTATTTTTTTTCTTGTGGAATTGAAGCAATGCTTTCAGATTGATGTCGGCAAGACCATCCCCATATGTGGCAAAAAACAATTCATCCTTAATATAATTTTCAATTTTTTTAATTCTTCCGCCTGTATTTGTTTTTAACCCAGTATCGGCAAAAACAATATCCCACTCTTTCTCTTTATTTTTCCTAAAATACTCCTCAATCAAATTACCCTTGTAGCCGAGACACAAAATGAATTCATTGAATCCATAATGGGAATAGATTTTCATGATGTGCCAGAGGATTGGTTTACCCCCTATTTCAACGAAGGGTTTCGGAATGCTTTCCGTCAACTCCCTTAATCTTGTGCCTTCCCCGCCGCAAAGTATGACTGTTTTCATAAATTATTTTTTTCTACAAAATCGGCTATTTGTTTTCCTACTTCCAGATTTAAATTAGCTGAAGGGTGAGCCTCATCCGGAGCATATAAAGGCTGTCCCTTTCTCTTTACCTGCTCTGCAGAGAGCCATATCTCCGTCATGCAAGTCAAATGGTGTTGTCGACAAAACGTTGTTGCCATATCAGAATAGGCCGATTTCTCAAATGCATAAAAAATAAAGACAATTTTCTGCTTGCGGGTCAGAATCTCCTTGGAAAAAACCAACAAATCCTTTTCCAAAGTGGCCAACGTTAAAGGTGGTCGGGATTGGAGGATCGGTATTTGGCTTTCAAAATGACTTTTTAAAGAAAAATAAGAGCGATGCAAAACAAAATAAAACCATGAAATAAAAGAGCATTTTTCCCTGATTTCCCAGAAAATTTCTTTAAAAACATTCTTTTGATAGGGTTCCATGGGCCGGTAAAAATCCAAATCGGGAAAAATAACAAAGACAACGTCTCTTTTCGATAACCGACTCTGCTGATGCCGGTACATGGCAACCATGTGTTCAATGCCAAAACCTCCATTGCCAAAATTGAGCACAACGGAATCGGGCACTTTCATTCTCTCTCCGAAATAATGGGGTATTGTTTCCGTGTCGGAAAGAAGCCATCCAAAAGTGAAGGAATCTCCCAGAAACACAAATTTTTTATCACGATTCATGCGGATTTCATCCACATCAGAACCTCGTGCAGAAAGATTGTTGATTCGCGCTCTGGGATAATTCAGGAGATACCATCCATTCTGGTTTGGCCTGAAATAATAGAGACCGTCTTTTTCAAATTGCATGATGAGCCTCTCTCCAAAAACCATGCGACAAAAGATTTCTCCAATTAAAAACGAAAAGACGAGAGAAAATATCAAAAGGGTAGATTTGGATTTCATTGAAGAGGATATTTCATGTGTTTCAGAATGACATCAACAGGAACCAGCAAATGATAGGAGGATGATTGTCCAAGCTCCCTCAAAGCCCAGAACAAGGGATGGCTTTCCAAAACTCCGCGATCTCTTTGGGGAATAAAAATAAATTCTATATTCCTTTTTTTCAAAGCTTCTAACATAGCTTCTTTATTTTTTGCTGTTATCACATCTTTCAGTTGATAATTAGTCGGTGAAAAATAAAAGGCTTCACCGAAAAATTCCCTTCCCATTAAGGAAGGAAGCAAACCACCGGGCTCCACCTCGATATGTAAAATTCTTTTTCCTAAATTATAGGCATGATAGAGTTCTTCGGATTCCTTTTGAGTTTCTGGGACGCTTTTGTTGCTTTTATAGGCCAATTTTTCAATAAACGTTTTTTGTCCCAATAAAATTTGTAAGGGTAGAAAATTGAAATCAATATTACGATGTCCAAATAACAATATGTTAAAATTGAAGAAAAGAAAAACAACCACTACCACAGGCAATGGTTTGAAAAATTTTTTCTCGATTGAATAAAGCACAAAACCTGCGGGAAAAAGTGTCATCACCGAAAGATAGTGGGGAAATTTATTATGCCCGATGTAAAAAAGAATATACTCGATACCCCATCCGATAATAAGCAGGCATTCGATGATTAAAAATTCCTTATCGGGCCATTCCATTTTTTTTGCCAGCAACAAAACAAGAAAAATGAAGGCCATTGTTAAGGATAATGGCCCAGCACGGATCAGAAAAAGAAGCAAAGTATCCATTTTTGCGATTATCAATCGCATCCAGTCATTGTTTGGAAAATAATAATTCAGGAGACCAAAAAAATACTGGACTCTCGCACCATAATTTTTTTCTTCCTTTTTTTCATTTTTTTCATTCGCTTTTATTTTTAAAGGGACATCTTCAATGGCTATAATTTGTTGCCTTTGATTATGGGGATAAATTTTTGTAAAAACACGCTCGACAATGCCGCGAGACATGGGCCACAGGGGGTTATCATATTTTACCCACGATACGGTTGACCAAATCAATACTGGGAAGAGCCCCAAAAATAGAAACGCGGGCCTTATCGTTAAAGAATCTTTTGTGCGTTTAAAATAAAAAATCAATGCGAGTGAAGCTGCAAAAAAGAGAATAATAAACACCTGTGTTCGGACACAAAAGGAAAAAAACAGGAGAATGAGAATATTGGAAAAAACAGCTTCTCTTCTAACAAAAGCTCTGCCGAGAAGATCCATAAAAAAAAGCAACATCAGCATAACTAACACATCATATTGTATTTCATAAAGAATAAGCGCGTTAAAATAGGTTCCAATAACCGCAAGAAAACCAAGAAGGCCGATGTTTTTTGGAAGATTAAAAATTCTACAAATATCTTTAATGACTTGAATCAACAAAAAACCGACGATCATGGAAACCAGAATGGCAGACCGATAAAAGAACAAAGAATAGTTTAGACAGTAGAATCTTAACAAGAAAGTAAAATGAGGGGGGAAGAATAATTGCGTCATGTCATCGGAAGTAAGAGCTGATCTTGTCAGCAAATCAAAACTCCCTGTGTTCAACATTCTAGTTAAAACATTCCAGAGAACATGTCCGTGACCGTTGTAATTGTCGGGTATCGGAACCAACCAGCCAAAGTATCCCAGAACAAAAACAACTCCATAACAGGTCCATTCCAACAGACCAATATTCTTGAATAACTTCAGGTTGAGGTTATTTCTGTATTTGTAAATGCCAATCAGCGCAAAAGTAGCAAATAAAATTTGGCTAAACCCGTAAAAAATGTTTCCCAATTTCAGCCAAGAAAACAAAAGAGCCAAAGGGAAAAGAAAAAATGGGATAAAAAGGAACGATTCCAAAAGAACATTGGCAAATACCGGTTTTCTTTTCTGAAGAAAGAGGCATAAGAAATATTGTCCAAGAAAAATCAATACAACGAAGGAAAAATGGATCAAAAATAGCCACGGACTTTGATTTGTCAGATATTCCGGAAACATGTTGTTCATTTTTCAAGCGAAATACAAAGATACCACCCCAGATGCTTTGCCAAAAAGGTTTCTATTGCCCTCGGCACCCATTTTCCCATGGAATATTTGCGGATGGGAAAGTGATAGACACAACACTGAACAGATCGGAAAAAACCCAATATGTTTTTAACCTGACTCTGAGTAAAAACAAAAGCATAGGGGCATTCAGGTCCATCAGTGCAGTGATGAACAAAATTTTTAGCTTTAAGATAGGGCCATCCTTCCTTCAGGAAATTTTGATAATGGATATCCCAAATTTTGGGTGATTGATTGCCACGGAGCCCGTGCAAAACGAAAGCGTTTTTTTGTCTATCTTCCTGCCATCTACCAAAGCGACTGAAAATTTTTATCAAACATCGGAGTCGCATATAGAACATAATACGGACATAATAGTTGAAACTGTTTTTATGATAAAGCATGAGATAAGCGCGTCCACCCGGTTTTAGAACCCGGAATACTTCTTGAAAGGTTTTTTCCGGATGCGCCGTATGATGCAAAACTCCATAGGAATAGACCCAATCGAAATAGGTGTCCGGAAAAGACAATGTCTCTGCGTTTTCGACTTGGAATTTCGCCGGAAGATTTAGAGATGTAAAATGTTTTTGAGCCGCCGTCACAGCCGCTTCGGTCAAATCCACTCCAGTATAGTAAGCACCGGCCTCGGCAAACAAAACACCATCAGCACCGTTACCACAACCAATCTCAAGAATTTTTTTGCCTTTTGCTTCCTGAAAAGGAACCCATTTCTGGATATGCCATTCCGTTTGATAGCGAAATCCTCTGTATTTTTCGTAAAAACCGGCGGTCCCCGGAGCATCCTCAATAAAATGAGTCCCGCAGGCCTCGGTGTTCCAAAAGGCTTGAACTGTTTTCAAATGCTTGTTCATTAGTTAACATGCCCGTCAACTTTGATTATTTTCTGACGAAGGCCAAAATTCAATCCGGCGATATATCCCTTCACAATTTTAAGAGATAAGGGATCTCTTTTTTTTGCAAAACAAAAGAGCTGAAATAGTATTTTTCCCATGAAAGCCCACATCAGTTTTAATTTGGAAAACTCAGGATATTTGGAAACAAAATAACAATGATTAACCGCGGTAATTTTGCTGGCCAATAATTCGTTTCTGGGTAACTGCTGGTGAAGAACCTTTGCGTTGGCAACAACATAGAGTTCATACTGTTTATTGACACGCCAGCAAAAATCGAGATCATCCAGAACACCATATTTGGCAAACCATTCATCAAAAGTGAATTTCTCCAAAACTTCCCGACGCCAAATAGTGGATCCTCCACTAAGCCATTGGGAACGGTAAGTTTTATCACAGGGATACTGGGCTGTTCCGATACCGGAAAACAAAATATCTCCCGACAATCCCCGATTCAACAAAAACAAACGACGCAAAAAAAGCCCTTTTTTCGAGGGCAAACAACCGGAGTTCATTGTGTTAAAAGAGGCCCCTCCCACTTTTGAACTTTGATGCGTCCAAAATGTGGTCATTTTTTCGATGGCATCTTCAAACAAAACGTAATCATCATCAAAAAAACCCATCAGATTAAAAGCCTTTGGAACGGCCTTGATGCCTGCGTTCCTCTGTTTGGAAAGGCCTGGTGGATACACGCGAAGATATTGGAAATTTAAATCGGGGAAATCGGGCAATAACTTATCAACCGTTTGATCTCCACCATCAACAATCAATATGAGACCGGGTTTTACTGTTTGTTTTTGAATACTTTTTAAAAATCGCGCCAGAATTTGGGGACGATCTTTTGTGGGGATAATGAGGCAAAGGGGATTATTACTCATACTAACAACCTGTCCCTTTGAAGACAGTCCAAACTGTCTTTAGTATAATTTTAAAATCCAATTGAAGAGACCACCGGCGAATATAATCCAGATCCATACGAACCCACTCATCAAAATCGTCAATTTCATTTCTTCCCATAATCTGCCACAGACAAGTTGCACCCGGCTTCACGGAAAGCCGTTGACGATGCCAAGGTTGATATTGTTTCACCTCCTCCGGAAGAGGAGGTCTTGGTCCCACCAAACTCATATCGCCTTTCAAGATGCTCCACAGTTGGGGCAATTCATCCAGACTATGTTTTCTCAAAAAATAACCAAAAGAAGTAATTCGCGGATCTCTCCGAATTTTAAAAACGGGGCCAGACATTTCATTGTGTTCCAATAGTTGTTGCTTGATCTCATTTGCATTATTGAACATGGTTCGAAATTTATACATTTTGAAAAGATGCCCGTTCTGCCCCACACGATAATCGCTATACAAAACAGGCCCTTCCGACGTCATTTTCACCAAAACAGCAATAATCACCAACAGTGGCGACAATAAAATCAATAAGAGAGTAGAAAAAACAATATCCAAAAAACGCTTTATCCAAAATCGAATTGAGCGTCTTTCTAATGGAATTGATAGAAGCTGGTGATCGACCAGACTTTTCATAGCGGGGGGAATAAATATCAAATTAACGGTCTTGGCAAGGTTGATTTTCGGCACTTCCCATTTCGCAACCTCGCTTTGACCGGCAGTTCACTATCGTATACTTTTTTGATGCCATCCCCTAACGCCTTTTCCAAAACGCGAATGTCGCGCACTAGGCGTTGAAATCCGTTGGGCGCAACGGAGGCGGCTTGATCACTGCCCCACATGTCATGGTCCAATGTAATATGCCGTTCAACGAAACAAGCGCCGAGGGCTACGGCCGCGTAGGTTGCTTGCAGACCAATTTCATGGCCGGAATACCCGATGGGCACTCCAAATTCCTCCATGAGTGAGCAGATCACCCTCAAATTCAACTCCTCAGATTTGCAAGGATAACTGCTTGTAGAATGAGCGATCAAAAGTTTGTTTCGATCCAAAAGAGAAACGGCGCGTCTGATTTCTTCGAGAGTCGACATCCCCGTCGATAAAATCAACGGCCGATTTGTAGCCGATAAAGTTTTGAGCAAAGGGTCGTCAGTCAATGTTGCCGAGGCGATTTTGTAACAGGGGGGATTAAAAAATTCTATAAATTCAATCGACAATTCATCCCAGCAGGAGGCAAACCATTGAATCCCCTTTTCTTTGCAATAAGAATCAATTTCCGAATATTCCTTATGCCCAAATTCCAGGCGCTCCCGATATTCCATGTATGTCATCGTTCCCCACGGCGTGTCTCTCATCAAATGCCGCTGTTCCATGGGGACGCAAAGATGGGGTGTCCGTTTTTGAAACTTAACAGCATCACAGCCTGATTGAACCGCGACATCAATCAAGCGTTTGGCAATGTTCAAATCACCATTATGGTTGATGCCCACTTCTGCGATAATGGTGATAGGCTGATCATGTCCCACGTCTCGATTCCCAATTTTTACACATCGGCTGTTTTTGTTCACGGTTGCCACCTTATGAAATTTTCGGACGAGAACACCTTGCCAGGATAAAATTGGGCGATATGCCAAACAACTGTGGCACGTCCAAAATAACACGATCAAAATATTGTGCGAGAAAATCCTTAAATTCTGAAGAGGTAAACTCTTTCAGATGATATTCCGTCATTGGGATGTCTCTCTTGATGGGTGTGGTGATAAACAGCTTCCCCTCGCAAGCCAACCGTTTTGTCACTCCATGCATGAATGCATTTTGCATCTCCGTATCCAAATGTTCGATAGTTTCAATGCAGACGACGGCGTTAAACGGATTGTATTTCAGATCGTGCGATTCAATGTGTGACAAGTCGCCGTTCAGAAAATGAACCCTTTCTATTCCGGCATTTTTTGCATTGGCTTGAGCATAATCGATGGCCTCTTTGCTCAAGTCTATTCCGACAACGGCCTTGCATTTTTGTTTTAAGAGGAGGCTCCCATACCCACTTCCGCAGGCGGCATCCAGGACAATATTTTCAGACATCAGATGGGCCCCAGCCCACTCGTAACGGCGAATATGCCTTTCGACCATTTCCTGCCCATAAAATTGCGGGTATTCGATATAGATCCGTTCCTTGGTCAGGTTCGGCTTCGGCTGTTCCATGGGGCTACATATCCAAAATCTTGTTGATTTGTCCAGACTGAACATGCTCTCTGACCAGCAGAAACTGATCCATCGACATTTTGCCGAAGTTTAGGGGTCTTCCTTTCTGGTCGTGCATCACCTTTGTGGCATCCTCCAATTCCAAGACATAATAATGGAGATGATCATCGCACACAGGGTCGTTTTCTTCATCGTAGACAATCCCAAAATTCTCCTGCAGTTTCTTCTTCACCTCCGGATGTTTAAATATCTCCGTTCCGGGATAGGCCGTTGCCATAAACATATTTTTATTGACCGAGTTGGGATCATCTCCGAATTGCGAATAAAATTCTTCTTGCCACTTGATAAATGCCACGGTGGTTTTCAGCATGTCGAGGGTTTCTCCCGGATAAGACATGATCCACGTACAATTGGCATGGATGCCGGAATATTTTGTATTTTTGATGCCCTCAATCATCGTGAGCGGAAATTCCCAC
>Ga0155963_1009_pt2 | contig 9534 bp, 9 predicted proteins | sample RifCSPlowO2_02_FD_107617 | JGI IMG/M metagenome (GOLD analysis project Ga0155963, IMG submission 107617) | Deltaproteobacteria bacterium RIFCSPLOWO2_02_FULL_46_8 | reverse complement strand
AGCATAGAGAGTTGGGATGCGGAGCTCAAAACCTTGAGCTCCGCTCCCATACTCCTTGATATGCTGTTCTGAAGTGTTTGCTTCGTTGCTTTTATTTTTGCACATTTGTGATTTTAATCTTGCTGTCGTGACTTCACTGTTCGCAATCGTCTTTAGAATCAATTAAAGCAAGGGTATTGATCAGATTTAGAGGAGTACGGAAGTAAGTCCTTATCAAAATAGATAAGTGGCATCGCATTGAAAATAGATGTTTTAATGATCGCAGTTTTTCCAGAATCGCCCGCAGTATTGCTAATATCAAAATCTTCTTTAGTGACTTTTCCGACCTTGACCTCCCAGATAAATACTCGGTGACCCCTACTATTTTTCCCCTTTGTCAATACACCTTTATTATCGCACAGCACGTACCGGAATGTAATATAGGTGCCGGGTTTGGGCAGATGTCCCTTAGGCTTGTTTTTTTCAAGTGCAACTTTTATTTCAAGATCGCTGTACTCAGCAGATTGAGGAATTAAATCTGGATATGCATGTGATCTATTTCTCACATAAAGACCATTGGATGAGTCAGCTAGACCAGCTCCCAGTAGATTGCCAATCATTGAAGAGAGATTTGCCAATTCGACCAATTTTGAAAGAGGCTCTGCACCGTGTATCGCTAATTGTGCATCTATAGTGTCTATGGTCTGATAACAATCGGAAATCGCTGAACGAAGAGCATCCACGGCGAATCCAGTAAAAGACCTCAACTTCTCGGCATTTCTAAAGTTGCTTGTCGGAATTTCTCGTCGCTTTGCGAATTGCTCACTAATTGTATTACCAGATGCTTGGCTTTCGGCTTTTCTTAGGAGTTCTGATAGGGGAATACCCAAGGCCCGCGCCATATTAAGTGCTGCTTCGACCGTGGGTCCCCGTTCACCTCTTTCATACAATCCAAGAGTCGTTCGGTGCAACCCAGTTGCAGCTGAAAAATCCTCATAGTTCAAACCTTTTCGCTCACGTTCGGAACGAAGAATCTCCAACAAGGCTTTTAAAATAGCATTTGGATAATTCATGTAGAGACTATAGTCACGATTGACATGTCATGGCTACGTGACTATAGTCTCCACCGATGAAGCATATGTTCGATTTATTTTGCGGTACAGGGGGGTTTTCTGCTGGCTTTGAAGCAACGGCACCAGAAACGTTTAGCACCAAATTAGGTATTGATGTGCTACCAGATGCATTAGCAACATTTAGTGCGAATCATCATTTTGCAAAGGCTATTCATGGAGACATTCGACGAATTTCTTGCAAGCATGTTGAGGATTTGACTGGCATTCTACCGGGCGATGTTTCAGTTATTATCGGTGGTCCCCCTTGCCAAGGCTTTTCTTCGATAAGACCCTTTAGAGCGACATCTCATGATGATTCTCGCAATACACTATTTGAACAGTTTGCAAATTTTGTAGATTATTTTCAGCCACCAGTTTTGGTCATGGAAAATGTTGTTGGCTTGGCCACTCACAAGGATGGCCAAACTATTGACAGTATTGTTAAATGCTTTTCGTCAATTGGATATGATTGTGATTGGAAGATCTTAAATGCCGCCCATTTTGGGGTTCCTCAGAAAAGGGAGAGGTTGATATTAATTGGAGTTGCTAAAGGTTTGCCCTTAATTTTTCCTGAACCAACCCATACTAGCAATGGATCCACAATTGGCTATAGAGATAAAACTAAGATGCTTCTTCCGGACGAGCTACCCCTTTTCAGTCAACATATAAGGCTTGAAAATGCAGTTACGGTTATGGAGGCAATCAGCGATCTCCCCATCATAGAATCTGGTGAATGTGCTGTAGTATATGACCGAGCACCAAGAAACGAATACCAGAGAGCTAGAAGAAAAGATGCAAAGAACCTAACTCTTCATTCAAGTACAAAACACACTGATAAGATGTTAGAGATTATTCGGCACTCTGGTTCCAACATTTCATGTATTCCTGATAATCTAATATCTAGCGGTTTTAGTTCATGTTACTCCAGACTTGATGCAGACAAGTCTAGCGTTACGATAACAGTGAATTTTGTACACCCTGCTTCCAATAGGTGCATACACCCAATAAGTGATAGAGCGCTAACACCAAGAGAAGGGGCTCGGCTTCAATCGTTTGATGATACTTATCAATTTTGCGGAAGTAGAACGCAAATTGTAAAACAAATTGGCAATGCTGTACCACCTTTATTGGGTAAAGCAGTAGGCAAGGCAGTTTACAAAATTCTATCAAAGGAACATTCATTGGTGGGTGCGGAATACAAGCGGCAATATGTAGCAGTCAAACGCTAGCCGGGATGATTTTTTAAAGTTCTTTTTGAAAGAAAGTATTTTGACCATTACAACGTCACCTCTTGACACGCGGTTCGAAAATCTTCTAAGAGGGGACGCAAAGAAAAATGGAGAATAGAAAATAGATAGGCAGGTTCATCATAAGGAGGCAACTGTGGAAACAGGTACAGTAAAGTTTTTCAATGAAGACAAGGGTTTCGGATTTATCGCACCTGATAATGGCGGTAAAGATCTCTTCGTCCACTCTTCAGCCATAGTGAATGGTCCCATCACCAAAGATGACAAGGTTGAATTCGAAGTCGGTGAAGGGAAAAAAGGCCCTTGCGCTGAAAAAGTAAGTCGCAAGTAACAACGTAAATTCGGTAGGGGATGCAAAATGGTTGTCAGTACCGCATTAAAAAATGAGAGGGGTTTTAGAGGTGCCAATAATTGAAGACCCCATTTACAGCCAAGCCTATGACCATAGAGCGAGCGAACGAGATCACTAATGGCATTGAAGCCGTTCTCGCAACTCCCCAACTTGTGGGAAGGCAGTTCAAACCTATTTCGAGAACTGGCGCTTCGACCCGATTGGAGATGGCCCATGCTCTATACATCGTCACGGCACAAGTCTTCAAATCTGTTTCTGCGTTGCCGGGTCGCGCGGCTGAGTTTACAGCATTTGCTCGCGCTGTAGGGAGTTCCCTTTTTCATGTCCTTTGGCTACAACCATGTCTGCCGGACTCCGAACTTCATCTCATTGCGAAGCTACATGAAGAAAACAAAGAGTTTTGGACTGAATCTCTCCGGTTGAGCGAGTTTGCGCAAAACGACGGCACTATGAAACTAGAGACCATCGAATCGTTTGTTTTATATCTTGGAACACTGAATCCCGATGAAGTCGACTACTGGCCCAAGGTTTACCAGCACATAGGTTTAGACTGTCCGATTGAGATTAGTGGTTCCCACACTTAGATTGCATTAAAGCCATAATAGTTTTCCCTAAACCTTCGCCGGTTCATCCAAAATATCCAGCAGGCGGCGGGCGCAGTAAATCCGATTTCGCTTTGCGTCGCTAGTCTGTTTCAGGACACCCGCTTTTTCTAGTTTATCGATGACGCGCTGTGCGGTCGGAAAGGCGATCTTGTGTTTTTTGGCCACGCCACTCACGGTCATGAAAGGATTCGCCATGCAGTCGTCAATCAACAACAAACAATTCTTGTCAGCCTTGCGAGTAAAGGATTGTTTCCATTTCGCGACGGTTTTCTGTATTTGTTTGATACGACCCAAGGCATCTTCTGACTGACGGGCTATTCCGTTGAGAAAGTATTCAACCCAACCTTCCCAGTTTCCGTTTTCATTTACGGCGCGTAGATGAGCATAATACTCGTCTCGCTTGGCTTCAAAAAAGGCGCTGAGATACAAAATTGGCGACGGCAAAATACCGCGCTCCACAAGATACAGGATAATTAACAGACGTCCCACACGACCGTTTCCATCGAGAAACGGGTGAATCGCCTCAAATTGCAAATGAATCAGAGCGATCGTCACGAGTGGCGGCAGTGTGGATTCGTGAAAGAATTTTTCTAAAGCTCCCAGACAATCCATGAGCAGATGTGGAGGCGGAGGAACGTAAGTCGCGTTTTGTAGGGTGCACCCCGCAACGCCAATCCAATTCTGTGATCTCCGGAATTCTCCGGGGGTAGCCATATTACCTCGAACGCCCTTCAGGAGATGTTCATGGACCTCGCAAATCAGACGCAGTGAAATAGGGAGGGTCTTGAGCCGCTTGATTCCATATTCCAAGGCTTTGACATAGTTTTCGACTTCCCTGAGATCCGAACGATCTCGCTCTGTTTCCACACCGACCTCATCCGCGAATAATTCTGCCAGTGAGGTTTGGGTTCCTTCAATGCGGCTCGACAACACGGCCTCGCGTCGGACAAAAGGACGAATCAACAGATGAGGATTGGGAAGAGCGGCCCCGATTGAGGCCAACTGACCGATAAGGCGATCAGCATCAGAGAGGTGCCTCGCCAGCCGGTCATTCCATTCTATCGGTGGAGGAAGCGGATCAGGAACATAAGCTTGATAGCCTTCCGGACACTTGATCTTTTTCCCATGAATTTTCGACTGGTTAGCCATATTAGCGATTCGATAATAAGATATTCATCTATTAACGAATATATATAATATCGTTAATAACAATGCAAGTTATTAACGGTTTTACTTCTTGGAGGCCTTATATTCAGGCATCTGGACCTTAAACACCGAGTAAATCGGTTACCTCAAAGGGTTTGCGGAGTGTACAAATGGGGACGCAAATTAGTCACCGCTGGCGTATTTGAGCTATCGGTGACTAATTTTTTGAAGGAGAGGATATGAGGCCCGAAATTTGTCAAACATTCTGTCAACACGCCGTTCGGAAATCCTCTATTTGCTTCGGCGTTTTCGTTTTTGTGTTCTTGTGATTTAAGCTTCAGTTCAGTTAATAAGAAATAAATGAAGTCTTCTTTTTATTCACGAAGCATTGAAGCAATTTTTCGGGAATTCAACGTTGACCCTTCTTTCGGACTTTCTCCTCAGGAAATTGTTCGCAAATTAAACCAATTCGGCCCCAATGAAATTCAGCCACACATGAGAAGAAATCCACTTTGGATTCTGGGGGATCAACTGATTAGCCCGATGATTCTCCTACTACTCGTCATCATCGGCATTTCACTGGTCATTGGGCACACCATAGATGCGGCGATTGTGGCCGCTATTGTTGGTTTGAACGCGGGCATTGGTTTTGCGCAGGAGATGAAAGCAGAAAAGGCGATGGAAAGCATTCGCGCTCTGGCTGTTCCCGAAGCAAGGGTTTTAAGAAATGGAAAACATGAAAAAATCCCGTCACGGAAATTGGTGCCGGGAGACATCATTTATCTTGAGGCGGGTGATCGTATCCCCGCGGATATCCGTCTTTTTGAAACCCACGGAATGGTGGTGGATGAATCTCTTTTAACAGGAGAGTCGATATCTGTTTCTAAAATCACCCATACTTTAAACGAAACCGGTCTTGCTCCGGGTGATCAGTGTAACATTGGTTTTATGGGAACCCATATAGTCTCCGGCCGGGGAAGCGGAATTTGTTTCGCAACCGGTTTTTCCACTGAACTCGGCCGGATTTCCAAACTTGTTTCCACCGAAAAAAGCGAAACCCCTCTAAAACAGCGCATGGACCGCCTGACCAAACATTTGGTTCTGGCCGCATTTTTCTTCTGTTTTGTCATTTTTGTCATCGGCGCTTTTTATCATGAGTCGGTTGTGGAAGTTTTGTTAACAGCCATCAGTCTGGCCATCTCTGCCATTCCAGAGGGATTGCCGGCCGTCATCACAATCAGCCTTTCTTTGGGTGCTTTCACTCTTGCACGACGCGGAGTTTTGGTCCGCAAACTGCAAGCCGTAGAAGCGCTTGGTTCCATCAACACTATTTGCGCCGACAAAACGGGAACTTTAACCATAAATCGCATGGAAGTGCGGGCTGTTTATTTAGACGGTAAGGAATATTCTGTTTCTGAACTACAAAATAATTCTTTCTCTGCTCACCCTGTTTTTTTCCAAGCTCTTGCTCTTTGCAACGATGCCCAGCTTGAAAGTGAAAATTTGAAGGAAAAGGGCGATCCGATGGAAATTGCTCTTCTAAAGTTTGCTCTTCTGCGCGGCTGGGATTCTAAAAAGCTTCGGGAAGAGATGAAACGAATCGGGGAAATTCCTTTTGATACTGAACGAAAAAGAATGACCACGATTCACACATCCCAAAACAAACGAATCACTTTGATGAAAGGGGCTCCGGAAACGGTGCTCCCATTGTGTGTACGGGGAACAGGAACACAAAACATCCATGAAATTTTTAAAATTCAGGAAAAAATGGCCTCCGAAGGACTTCGCGTCCTTGCTGTCGCAATGAGAGATATCTCTTTACTAAAGAACGAGGAACCACCGGAGGAGGAAATGATTTTTCTAGGCTTCGTGGGATTGCAGGATCCTCCGCGTATGGAAGCCAGAAGCGCCATTGCGGATTGCCGTCAGGCGGGAATTCGCCCCATTATGATCACGGGAGATCATCCCATAACCGCCGCCGCCATTGGACGGGAGTTGGGAATTTTTCGAACAGGAGATGACATCGTTACAGGAAAGGACATGGCCCAAAACGAAAGCGAGGAGCTTCGCGACAGAATGGTCCGCGCCTCGGTTTTTGCACGCGTCTCGCCGGAAGACAAATTTAGAATCGTTCAATTGCTGAAGGATCACGGCCAATGCGTGGCAATGACGGGAGATGGGGTTAACGATGCACCCGCACTTAAAAAGGCGGATATAGGAATTGCGATGGGACGTGGCACCGACGTAGCCAAAGAAGCTTCTTCTCTAATTCTGATGGAGGAAAATTTTTCAACCATCGTTTGCGCAATTCGGGAAGGTCGGATCATTTACGACAACATCCGCAAATTCGTTCGCTATATGCTCACCACCAATCTCGGTGAAATTGCCACCATGTTCTTTGCGATGATTTTTATTTTCCCGCTTCCGCTCATTCCTGTCCAAATTTTATGGATCAATCTCGTCACCGACGGACTGCCAGCGATCGCGCTCGGCTTTGAACCGGCGGAAAAAAATGTCATGGCTAAACCTCCACGTGAACTCAACGAAAACATTCTGGGCAGAGGCCTTTGGCAACACGCTATTTGGGTTGGTTTGCTCATGGGTTTCATCACGGTGGGTCTCGTGTTTTTCCTTATAAAAAAAGGGGAAGCAATCGATTTGATAAGGACCATGGCTTTTACAACACTCGTGCTGGCCCAGATGGGTCATGTTCTGGCCATTCGGTCGGAAACCCGATCTCTTTGGAAAATTGGTTTTTTCTCCAATTACCGCTTGCTTGTTGCTGTTTTGTTAACAATTATCGCTCAGCTGGGACTTCTCTATTTGAAGCCCCTGCAAATTATTTTTCACACGACTCCTTTAACAGGATACCAAATTTTGCTTTGCTTAATTTTGGCAAGTCTGGTTTTTGTAGCCGTGGAAACCGAGAAATGGATTCTCAATAATCATGATCATCATCACCGCCACTTGGCGGGCAAAACCCGGTAAAGAAAAAACACTTAAACGCCATTTGGAAAAGATGGTGGATCAGGTGCATAAAAATGAACCCAACTGTCTGCTCTACACTCTGCATCAAGGCCGCGAGGATAAAAGCAAATTTTTCTTTTATGAACAATACGCCGATATGAAAGCTGTTGAGTTACACAAGAACACGCCCTATTTAAAATCTCTAGTTGCCAACACCAAAAACCTAATCGCCGAACCGGTGCAGGTGGATTTGTTAGAGGTGGTAAAGTAATGCAAGATCATCCATCTAAGAAAGTTTGATGATGACGGAAATTGATCTTCATGGCATGAGTCTGGAGGAAGCGGAATCTGAAGTCATGAAATTTGTGGATCAGTTATATTATCGAGGAGAGGCCAGCGGGCGCATCGTTCATGGCCTGGGCGTGATTGCAGAAAAATTGCCGGAATGGTTGCAAAGCTACCCCCACGTTAAAAGTTTCGAACGTGTTTGGTCCAATCCCGGAGCAACTCTGGTTTTTTTAGAAATCGCCTAACACAATTATCTTGAGAAAACCTTTTCATCATCATCGCCCTAGAAGTCATCATACTCCGCCGTTAAGGAGATCGGATGCGTATGTCCAATTTCTTCAAAAAACATCGGTCGATCCTCATGAGCGACTCCGAATGGAAACATCGGGCGGGCCTCTTAGCATGCGCGTCTTCGATCTTATTTCCCCCATCGGCAAGGGACAAAGAGGTCTGATTGTTGCGCCTCCAAAAACAGGGAAGACCACTTTTTTAAAAGAAATTTGTATTGCGCTGGCCACCAACCATCCTGAAGTCAAGACCTACTGTTTGTTGATTGAAGAACGTCCCGAAGAGGTGACTGATTTTAAAAGATCCGTCCCCGGCGAAGTCGTTGCCTCCTCCGCGGACCAAGATACCGAACATCATATTCAAACGGCCAACACACTTTTGGAGAGGGTGATCGGTGAAGTCAATGCAGGGAAGGATGTTTTGATTCTGACCGATTCTCTCACGCGTCTCGCGCGCGTTCACAATCGCGATGCCCACAGCGGCAAAACTCTGAGCGGCGGCATGGACGCCAATGCGCTGGAAATTCCGCGCCGGTTTTTCGGATCCGCGCGCAAATTGGAAGAGGGTGGCTCTTTGACAATCATCGCAACAGCCCTCATCGACACCGGAAGCCGGATGGATGATTACATCTATCAGGAGTTTAAGGGGACAGGGAATATGGAGCTTGTGCTTTCGCGAAAGTTAGCCGAAGCGAGACTTTTTCCGGCGATTGATATTTCAGGTTCGGGCACCCGAAAAGAAGAAAAACTTTTTTCTGAAGAAGAGTTCAACACAATTCACAAAGTAAGGTCTTATCTAGCAAGCCTGAACCCAGCCGACGCCTTGAAAAAACTAATAGAAACTCTCCCAAAATATCCTTCCAATGTAGAGTTTTTGAAAAAATTTAGTCTTTAAATGAACATGGAGGTATCAATATGAAACTAGCTTTGGTTATTCATTCTGATGATCCGGAAATTGTTTGGAACGCTTTTCGGCTGGCGAACTTTGCTATCAAGGAAAAAGATACGGTCAAAGTCTTCCTGTTGGCCAGAGGAGTTGAAGTAGAATCTCTGAATACCGAACAATTCAAAATCACGGAACAAATGAAAGCCTTCCTTGAGGGTGGCGGACAAATTTTGGCTTGTGGAACCTGTCTTAAACTCCGCGAAAAGGCTGGGTCTGAATTGTGTCCGCTCTCAACGATGAAAGACCTCTATGAGCTAATCCGGGATTCAGATCGCGTTTTGACTTTTTGATGGGAATCCTTTAATTCTGTTGACGGAGGTTTTATGAAAATAAATTATTTTTGCGTTTTATTCGGCTTGCTTGGTTTTTTTCTGCTGTTTCCGGTGATGGCGGAAGAAAAAGCTTCAATAAAGTGTCACATGAATTTTACACTAAACAGCTGGTCGGTCTTTTATAAGTCGGGAAAAGGCCATGGCACGATTACTTGCGACAACGGACAGAAGGCGGCTGTGAAAATACGGACTCATGGCGGCGGCATTACGTTCGGCAAAAGTAAAATTCTGGAGGGCGTTGGCACTTTTTCCAAGGTGAACAATATTCATGAT
>Ga0155963_1007_pt3 | contig 9640 bp, 8 predicted proteins | sample RifCSPlowO2_02_FD_107617 | JGI IMG/M metagenome (GOLD analysis project Ga0155963, IMG submission 107617) | Deltaproteobacteria bacterium RIFCSPLOWO2_02_FULL_46_8 | reverse complement strand
GGGATGTCTGTCTGGCGAGAAATGTGCTGGCCCATGTCCGAGATTTGCATGGCGTGGTGGCGGGAATAAAAACAGTGTTAAAAGACGACGGATTTGCGGTGATAGAAGTGCCACATCTTAAAACAATGTTTCAGGAGCTCCAATATGATCAGGTGTTTCATGAACATCTTGGCTACCATTCCATGGACAGCATTCAAAAACTCTTTGAGATGCATGCCATGGAGGTTTTCGATGTGGAAGAAATATGGATTCACGGCGGTTCGATAAGGGTTTTTCTGCAGCACAAAGGAGCTTTAAGAAAAATCGGCAACAATGTGCAAAAAGTGCTGGAAGAGGAGAGGCGGCTTGGCCTGTTTGAGGAAGAGTCGTGGAAAACGTTTGCCGAAAAGGCATCTCTCCACAAACGTCAGTTGATGGAGGAATTGGAAAAACTTAAAAAGCAAGGCCGCAAGGTGGCGATCTACGGGGCTTCCGGAAAGGGTCAGTCCCTGCTTCAATTCTGCGGCATCGATACGCGTCTGGTCGATTTTGTGGTCGATAAAAGCAAAATGAAGCAGGGCAGATTCACCCCCGGGACGCATATCAAGATTTTTTCGACAACCTGCATTGGCGAGGAAAAACCGGATGTCATTTTGCTGTGTGCCTGGAATTTCGCCAAAGAGATTGTGGAACAGGAAAAGGAATTTGTTTCAACGGGGGGGCGGTTTTTGCATCCCTTTCCTTCGCCGCATTATCTGCAAAATAATCGGACATGAAAAAGAAAGAAGTCATAGCGGTTACCGGTGGGGACGGTTTTGCCGGTTCCCATATTGTTCAGGCTCTGGTTCGGGCCGGGTACCCTGTGGCCGTCCTGGACCGGCAAAACAGCGCTCGTTCGAAGATCAAAGATTTAAAAGGGGATATCAAATATTTCAAAGTCAATCTTCTCTATGAATCGGCACTAAAAAGAATTTTGAAGAAAATAAATCCCACTGTGATTCTCCACCTGGCGGCAGATACTAATCCGGACAGAGATCCAAAGAGAATAAGGCCGATGATGAGAAAAAATTTCGATGTGGCACTAAATCTTTATTATTCAGCATTGGAACTAAAAAAACTGAAGTGTATTATCACGTTTGGATCTGCCGGGGAATATGAACAGGGGAAAATGCCTTTTGTGGAAACCCAACAGGAAATGCCCGCTTCGCCTTATTCTTTTTCCAAGACGTGTGTATCCCATCTTTCCTCTTATTTTTATCGGGTTCATCATTTGCCGATATTAGTGGTTCGCCCATCCGTGTTGTATGGGGAATATCAGACGGGTAATCAACTTATACCCCTTCTTATCCGAAAATGCGGAAAAAATGAAACGATCGATATGACAAAAGGGGATCAGGTAAAAGATTTTATTTATGTAAGAGATCTGGTTGATGCAATCCTGAAAATAACGGCTATGATAAACAACGGAAGGTCCCACGATGTTATCGGCAAAACCATCAATCTTTGCACCGGAGAAAAAATAAAAATAAAAAATGTTGCACAGCTCATCAAAAAAGAAATCCATTCAAAATCAAGAATAAGTTTTGGAATAATTCCCTATCGTAATGCCGAAAACAGAATTTTTTACGGATCAAACCACAAGGCCAAATCTCTGCTCAATTGGTCTCCGAAATACTCCTTTGAGGAGGGAATCCGGAATACGGTGGATTGGTATCGGAAATTTTCGAACCATTCCAAGGGAGATACAATATGAAAACAGTTGTTTGCCTGCCAGTATATAATGAGGAAGAAAGTTTGCAGGATATGATTGATCAGATCAGGGAAGTTGGTTTTGATTTGTTTGTTGTTGATGAACATTCAAAAGATAAAACCCTTGAAATAGCAGAAAAAAATAGGGTTCCTGTTTACCAAAGAGATGGTTCTGGAAAAGGATGGGGAGTTCGAAAAGCGGTAGAAGTGGCAAAAAAAATGGGCTATGACAATCTTGCCCTCATTGATTGTGATTGTACCTATCCTCCAAAATATATTCCGGAGTTATTAAAATACCTTCCGGAATATGATATGGCCATAGGTAAAAGAGCAATTAGTGATATTCCAAGATTGAATAGGCTTCCCAATAAGTTTTTCAATTTTCTGATCAATATGTTGTTTTTATCCAGCCTAAAAGACGTTAATTCAGGATTGAGAGTCATTAAATTGGACCAAATCCCTGATTTGGATGCAGAAAAATTTGATATTGAAGCACAAATCACAATAAGAGCCTTAAAAAAGGGTTTAAGGATTAAAGAGATACCCATTGAATATCTCGAAAGGAAAGGCAAGCCAAAAGTGAGAGTGAAGGACGGATTGGTGATTCTGTTCAGGATTATCAGAGAAAGATTTCAATGATGATCTTGTTGTCTTATATTACAAGTCTTCTTGGATTATTTCTGTTGATCTTTTGTTTTTGTAACAAAATTCTTTCTGGAGTTTTTGGTTCAATTGGCCAGCTTCATGTCAACTGGTTTATTCTTTGCATTTCGTGGACTCTCTCGATTGGTTTGCAAGGTGTTATCGGATTGTGGGGTTATCGATTTGATCAGCCGGTGGAGTACGTCATCGTATTCAACGGCATTATCGGGCTTTTTGGGATATTTTTTTTCCTCTTTTATTTGAAAAATGCGGGATCTTTATCTTTTTCGTTTTCACTGCGCAATTTCAGCGCGTCGGAAAAATGCGCCTTGGGTCTTATCCTTTTTGGTTTTGCCCTTTACGCCTATACCGCCATCGCTCCCTGGTATGAATGGGATGAGATGGCACATTACGGCAAGGAAGCCAAAGACTATGCTCTGGGGTTGACCTATTCTCAAAGAGTTGTAAGCGGAGCCTTTGGTAAATACTTCCTTTTTGGGTCCAAGTTGGGCGAAATGTTAAACGCACAAGCTTTTTATCCCGTCCACGATGTTTATTTGGGGCGTCTGTTGCGGTTTGTCAGTATGATTTTTTGTTTTGTAGGGACGTTTATTTTTTTTCGTTTTCTTGGTGTTCGACGGTTCTGGTCCCTGATTGGAGTTGCCAGCATACTTTTCCTCATGGATCTTCAGAAAGTCGGAATGTCTCTCAAGGTAGATACATTTTTAATGATCTTTGAACTTACTGCTTTTATGTTTCTGATTTTGACTCTTCTGTCGTATCGGCAAGAATATCAACCTCTAAAAAATAGTCGCCTTGTTCTGGCCGGGATGTCTTTGACATTTGCATCCCTTGCTTTAGCAACTCGGACATCGGGGTTATACATTTGTTTTTTAACCACATCGGTTGCCTTTGCAGTCGGTTTTACTTTCAAGTCAAGCTTATCAAAAAAAGCAGTTTATTTTTTGATTCTTTTCGGTCTCTTGGCCATTTTCAATATCCTTTACCTTTTTAATTTTCATAATTTTGGCAACCCTTTTTATCCGTTGAGCGGGCCATGGCCTTTTCATCATGGGCAATATGCCCATCATTTATCCGATTGGAAAAAATCTTTTAACATCGATGCGTTTCCGCCTGTAATCAATCAACTTTATTTACTCATTCATTTAGCGCTGGGTATTAGTGTCATAGGAAATAAAATAGGAATAAATTTTCCACCGGGAAGCCCTACATATCTGGCTTATACCATCCGCTGGTTGACTCCGGTTCTTTTGACCATTTTCTTTCTTCCTTTTTTCTGGCGTCGACATTTTGTGATCAAAATGTTTGGCGTCGTTTTTATTTATTGGTTCACCATGTGGACTCTGGGCGCCCATTATACGCGCCTTTTTATTGCGGGTGCCGGGGTTTGCATTTTTCTGGCCGTATTCATTGCAAGTCTGGATAAAGAAAATTTAACTTTTTGGCAGAAACGTTTTCAATGGGGAATCCGGTTTCTGTTGCTTGCTTCTTTAGCTCTATTTATTCTCTTGCATATTCGCGAGGTCTTAAATTATCCCCATAATTTTAAATCACTTTTCAGTCAAAGAGCTAGGTATGTAGCCATGCTAAATCAATTTGAAAATGAAGAGAAAAATGGTCTTTTAATAAAATCTCTTCCCTCTTTTGAAGAGGGACAAACTATTACGGAAGCCTTGAAAAAAATGCATAAACAAAAATCCCACGCTCCTATTGTGCAGACAGAATATAGCCGAGTCCTGCATATCTATTTTGACGACGGACTATTCACGGAACAAGCCGGCCCTAATGGAGAATTTAAAATCCTGGATGTGAGTGATTGTTATTTGGGTTTCACAAATACGACTTCTTTTAATAAAAACCGGGAAATGAAGCGGATAGAGACAGCCTTCCCCAAAATGGTTTTTGATAATGGAAATATTTTTCTTCGTTGTCGCAATTGAGGTTTATGAAAATTACTTTTGTCCACTCTCCCGAAGATTTTTATGATCAGAATTATGGAACCCGGTTTACTCCTCTATGGGCCTATTATCTTGCCTCTTACGTTCCCCCGTCATGGGGAGTTGAAATTGTAGATTGCCGTACCGAAGATATTTCCGTTTGTGCCGCTTCCGATATTTTTGCTTTTGGAGGAATTAACCAAGATCTTAAAGCCATGACAAAAACCATGGAACGCCTCAAAAAACGATTTCCCAAATCGGCTTTTCTTTTGGGAGGACCCATCACATGGTCTTTTGAGAAGGAGGGAAAACTTCATTTGCTGGACCGTTTTGATTATCTCTTTCTTCTGGATGGGGAAGAATCGTTGCCACATTTTTTGTTAAACTTTGAAAAAGGGATTTTCCCTCAGGAAAAAATCATCAAAACTCAGAGATTTTCCTTTGATAAAGCCAAAAAACCTCGTTTGGATATTTTGGACAGAAAACAATGCAATGATTATTACGGGGCTGTGATTGAGGTTTCTCGCGGGTGCCCTTTTCTCTGTGAATTCTGCGACATACGTGTTCTTCCCAATAATAACCAGACTAATACAAAAAATATTTCTCTCATTATTGACGAAGTGGATGAATACTACAAAAGAGGAATTACCCAATTTCAATTTGCCTGCGACAATTTTATTGGAAATATCCAATGGGCCAATGCTTGTTGTGATGCGTTGCTCGAATGGAAAGAGAGGGCAGGAGCTAAAGCCTCCTTTTTCACATGGTTAACGATCAATTTGTATAAAATGCCTTCGCTGATGGAAAAAATGAGAAAGATCGGGTTCAGTATTTTGTTTATTGGCATTGAATCGGTGAACCGAAATTCTCTTTTGGAAACAGCCAAAGTCCAAAATATGAATGTTCTCGAAGATGCAGTTAAAACCATCCATTCGTTTGGCTTTATCATCGCCCCCGGCTTGATTTTTGGTTTTGATTCCGACACTGAAAAAATGTTTGAGGAGACACTCGATTTTTTAAAAAATACCGGCACTCTCGGAGGAGATCCCTCTTTTTTGACCGCACTCGCCGGAACCCCTTTGTATACACGCATGAAAAAAAGCGGGCGTTTGTCCGAACGTCCTGAACAAGCCATCGAACGCAAAAAAGTAGCTACCAATATCCGTTATTTGCAAGACAAGGATTTTCTTACCAAGGGATTTCTTTATTTTGCCAGAGAATTCATTAAGCCTGGTTATCAATACAGCCGTTTCAAAACGCATGTCGATTTGATCCTTCAAAATTCCCATTTCATCCCAAATGAAAATACGGGATACGCTTCTCCATTTCCTTATTTGAAACGGCAAATCAAAAATACCGGCTATATGACGATGCTGGGTAAAAGAATTTTGTTTTTATCGAGGCCCGACCGCTTTTGGGCGGCTTGCAAAGGCTGGTGGCTGACCAAGCGCTATGCTTCCAAAGCACCGGGTCTGGGAACCCATTTATTTTACTGGCTCTATGTTTGGACCAATTTGGTTTTGAAATATCAGGATTTAAGAATGAGTGATTTTTCACTGGAATCGGTCGATGAAAGTTTTGATCGATCGGCATTGCCACAAGCGGTACAAATTTCGGAAATGGAGCGTTTAGAAAACCAGAAAGAAGGGATCAAAGTTGATATTCAATCCCGTTATACAAAACAGGCTCTACAACAGTTGGCCAATTCATATCCGGCAAAATAAGTTGAAATAAATAATCGAGAAAATGGCTTTGACGCCATCTTTCCAATTTATTTTCTTTCCCTCTTTATAAGTGCGGCCCTTGTAGGAAATTCCCACTTCGTAGATTCTCAAATGACGTTTGGCCAACCGTGCCGTGATTTCCGGTTCAAAACCAAAACGGTTAGATTTCAGGTGCGGTGCAATTTCGCGGATGATTTTCCCTTTGAAAGCCTTGTAACACGTTTCCATGTCGGTGAGGCAAAGATTGGTGAACATATTTGAAAGGGCTGTTAGAAGCCGGTTCCCCAAGGAGTGCCAATAGTAAAGGACATGTCGGGGTTCGGAACCGAGAAAGCGGGAGCCATAAACCACATCGGCATAGTCATCGACGATTGGCTTTATAAGACAAAAATATTCGGCGGGATTGTATTCCAAATCGGCATCTTGGACGAGCACAATATCGCCGGTTGTGGCTTGAAATCCGGTACGTAACGCCATTCCCTTGCCCCGATTTTCCGGTTGATAAATCACCATATGTTGTGACTCGTATCCTTTTAGAATGTCTCTTGTTCCGTCGGTTGACCCGTCATCAACAATCACAATCTCTTTTTGAACGCCCCCGATATCTGAGGCATTTACTCTTGAGATGATTTCACGAATTGTGTTTTTTTCGTTATAGACGGGAATGACAACGGAAAGTTTCATAGCTGTCTTTTAAAATAGGCTACGGTTTTTTGCAAACCTTCTCTAAAACCAATTTGTGGAGACCAATTAAGTCCCTTTTGAGCCAGCGTAATGTCTGGTTTTCTCTGCCTTGGGTCATCAATTGGAAGGGGTTTGTATTCAATTTTGCTTTGGGAATTGACTTCAGCAATCACAAGTTGGGCAATTTCTTTTATTTTATATTCTTCCGGATTTCCCAAATTTACCGGGCCCGAAAAATCTTTGGAATTAAACATGGCGAGCAATCCACGAATCAGGTCATCGATGTACTGAAGACTTCTTGTTTGATTTCCATCGCCATAAACTGTCAGCGGTTCCCCTTTTAGGGCCTGAACAATGAAATTAGAAATAACTCTACCATCCAGAATAGCCATGCGAGGACCGTAAGTGTTAAAAATACGTGCAACACGTACATCTGTTCCAAAGCATCGATGGTAGTCCATGCAGAGAGTTTCGGCGCATCTTTTCCCCTCATCATAACAGGCGCGAGGGCCGATCGGATTCACGTTTCCCCAGTAACTTTCGGGTTGGGGATGTATGGCTGGATCTCCGTAAATTTCCGAAGTGGAAGCATGGATAAGCGGCACTGCCTGATCTTTGGCAAGCTTCAGTATATTGGCGGTGCCCAAAACATTTGTAAGAGTTGTTTTAATGGGATCTCGTTGATAATGCACGGGAGAAGCTGGAGAAGCCAGATGAAATATCCCATCAACTTTTATTGAAATGGGTTCTACCACATCCTGTTCTAATAGATGAAATTTTTCCGAATTTAGGAGGTGTTGGATGTTTTTTCTGGAACCAGTAAGGAAATTGTCCAGACAAAAAATTTCATGATTCAAAGCCAAAAGTTTGTCACAAAGGTGAGACCCAACAAATCCCGCTCCACCGGTGACCAAAATTTTCATCTGCCAACGCCTTTATAGATAAAACCATTCTCGTGTAGGAAAGCCTTTGAGTAGATGTTTCTCCCGTCAAAAATAAGAGGCGTTGTCATTGCCTGTTTCATTTTCAAAAAATCCGGCTTCTTGAAAATATCCCATTCTGTGAGGACCAATAGACAATCGGCTTTTTCTAAACAAGAATAGGGGTCTTCTGCAAAATAAATGCTTTTCTGAAAGATATCTCTTGTTTTATCGAGCGCTTGAGGATCAAAAACACGGACCCGGGCCTCATATTGCAATAATTTTTCAATAATAGAAAAAGCAGGAGATTCGCGAATATCATCCGTCTCCGGTTTGAATGAGAGCCCCCAAATGGCAATGGTTTTGTCTCTTAAATTTTCTTCGGAACCGAAATGGTTTGCCAGTTTTTTGAAAAACAATTCCCTTTGATTCTGATTTGTTTTCTGTATGGCCGAAATCATCGGGAGTGAGACTTTTTTTTCTTCACCCAAACGAATCAACGCTTGAACATCTTTGGGAAGACATGATCCTCCATAACCAAGACCCGCCAAAAGAAAATGAGGTCCGATTCTTGGATCCTGCCCCAAAACTTCACGGATCGGGTCAATATCGGCACCTACATGTTCGCTCAGATTTGCCAATTCATTTATCAGAGAGATACGCGAAGCGAGCATTGTGTTAGCCGCATATTTTGCAAATTCAGCAGAAGGAATATCCATTTTCAAAAAACATCCGTGCATGCGTAAAAAAGGTTTGTAAAGTTTCTCTAAAAGTTCGGCATCTTGCGTCTTTTCCACTCCTGCCACAATGCGGTCTGGATGTTGGAAATCCTGCACAGCCGATCCTTCCCTTAGGAACTCGGGGTTCGAAGCAACCGAAAATAATCCCGCAATAATATTTCTTTCCCGCAATTTTTTCTCCAGAATTTCTTTTATTTTTTTAGTTGTTCCGACAGGGACTGTGCTCTTTGTTACGATCAGACAGGGGGAGGTAAGGTGTGCCCCTAACACTTCGGTAGCGGCAAAAATATTCGTTAAATCTGGAGAGCCCTCTTTGGAAAGGGGGGTGTCAACGCAAAGAAAACAGATGGCTGTGTTTTTGACGGCTTGGGCGATTTCAGTCGTGAAAAAAAGAGTCTCTTTTTTAAAACCATTTTGCACAAGGGACTCAAGTCCTGGTTCATAAAGAGGGAGAATACCCTTTTCAAGGTTTCTTATTTTTGATTCGTTTTTATCAACACACCAAATTTCATTTCCGGTGTCGGCCAGACAGGCACCGGTAACCAATCCTACATAACCTGTGCCGACGATTGTAATTTTCATTACTCGTAGTATTCCAACCCCAAGTGGGTAATCGGTTCTTCGCCCATTAAATAGCGAAGCGTGTTTTTTAGCTTCATTTGCTGGATGAAGAGATTGTGTTCCGGATAGAGTCCTTCAGCCACCATTGGTGATTTGTAGAAGAAAGAGAGCCATTCTTGCATTCCCTTCATTCCGGCTCGTTTCGCTAAATCCATAAACAGGACAAGGTCCAACACGAGCGGAGCGGCGAGAATGGAATCTTTGCAAAGAAAATTGATTTTGAGTTGCATGGGATAGCCCAGCCATCCGAAAATATCGATGTTGTCCCAGCTTTCTTTGTCATCACCGCGGGGAGGGTAATAATTGATTCTTACCTTGTGATAGAGGTTGGAGTAGAGGTCCGGCTGTAATTCGGGTTGTAAAATTGTGTCGAGCACGGAGAGTTTGCTCTCTTCTTTTGTTTTGAAATTGTCCGGATCTTCCAAAACTTCTCCATCTCTGTTCCCAAGAATATTGGTGGAAAACCAGCCTTCAACTCCCAACAAACGGGCTCTCAAACCGGGGGCGATAATTGTTTTCATCAAGGTTTGGCCTGTTTTGAAATCTTTTCCTGAGATGGGTGTGTTGGTCTGGTTGGCCAACTGCTGTAATGCAGGAGTATCAACGGTTAGATTAGGCGCTCC
>Ga0155963_1008_pt1 | contig 9694 bp, 11 predicted proteins | sample RifCSPlowO2_02_FD_107617 | JGI IMG/M metagenome (GOLD analysis project Ga0155963, IMG submission 107617) | Deltaproteobacteria bacterium RIFCSPLOWO2_02_FULL_46_8 | reverse complement strand
CTGTAACCGTGGTTCCGGCCAACGGATTTTTGGCCTTTCCCTGAAAATATTTGAAACTGTAAAAACCGCCCCCCGCCAAAATAACCAATGCCACAACCAAAATGATGATCTTGTTATTCATGGAATCTCCTTACACGATTTTAAATTGTTGGACCGGCATTTATCAGAAAATGGATTAAATGCCAGCCAGAAATCGCACCACATTTTTAGAGGCCAAGCTTGACACGGTTATCCGAGTCAAGTAGGAAGCCCGTATCGATAACTTTAATCATCAAGAAAGGAAAAATTTATGGCAGAAACATCCAATGTAGATGTGGCAGGGCTCGGAAGCGTTCCGGTAAAGTTTGAATTTAAATTTGACGGGGTTAATTTCAAAAGCAAGGATGGCCTAGAAGTTAATCATCACAATGAGGGAAGATATGAATTAAAATGCGAACGGGCCGGCTTGTTTTTTAGAGATCATTTCAACGTAACGGGTTTATGGAATCCGAATACCAGACAGTATCAATTGGAAATAAACATGGATACGTATACAGGGGTTGCCGTGTACAATAGCGGAACTTTGGCCCTTGTTTATGATGAAAAAAGCCGGCAATGGAAATTAAATCCCGCGCAGGTGGGTGTCAAAAGCAATCCGCAGACATGGTTGTACTGCGTGCCGGAGGCTGTTGTAGAAAATGTGGTGGAAGGTTTGAAATGTTTTTGGAGTAGCGAAGACGCAATCAAGACAAAACTTCTATACGTTGTTGCGCTGTTTGCCAGAAGCATCAGAGAACAACAACAAGCCATCGTGAAGGCCGCCCCCTTATGCGCGCAGAGGGAAGATTGCACCAAGCGTGAAAGTTACGCTGACGGGTCAGTCATAGATATGCCATAGTTTGTTTATTTCATTTCCAGTGTGGGCGCTGAAGGTTTCGAACCTCCGACCCTCTCGGTGTAAACGAGATGCTCTACCGCTGAGCTAAGCGCCCTGAACTTTTCTTTATCAACTTTGTAAATAATTGAAAAGGCATCATTAAGCCACGGCTTTTTGGATCATTTCTTGTGCACACATCTAAAACATTCTTGCTTATTCAAATAGAATAAATTAGCATGCAATTATGCCAAAGACGGTTACACTAAGAATTGACGATGAGAGTTACGAAACTCTTCTACAGCATTCCGAGGCGGAAAAAAGGCCTCTATCCAACTACATTGAAATGGCCGCGCTAGAATATGCCCGTTCCCAAGAATTTGTTGATGATGAAGAAATGATGGCCCTGCTTTCCAACAAAGACCTTATTCAGAGACTTAAAAAAGGAAGCACAGAAGCCAAAAAGAGAAAGGGTAAATTCGTTGGCTGAATATCGGGTTTTTGAAACCAACCAATTTTATAAAGATCTGACCAAATTGGCACCGCATCGGGAAAATCAAATCCGCGCCAAACTCGTCAAGTATTGTTACCCACAAATCAGACAGGAACCCCATTTCGGTCCCAACATCAAACGCCTGAAAGGGTGGGAACCTCCGACATGGCGTTATCGCATTGGTGATTGGCGATTCTTCTACGAGATCGATGAACCAAACAAGATTGTTTCATTTCTGACCATGGAACACCGTCGCGAAGCGTACCGTTAAGCCACGGCTTTTTGGATCATTTCTTGCGGGAGGGTTACGCGAGCGATGGGTTGGATGCGCAGGTTTTCGGAGAGTTCCTGATAGGACAAAACGGAGAGTTGTGGAAATTCGAGTTCAATGATTTTTCTGAAATAGCGGCGGATTTCGGCGATTGTTAAAATCACGGGCGGACGCGCTCCCGGAGGAAACGGATGCGATGCGATTTCTTTCCCCACCGCTTCAATCAATTCCTGCGTAATTTCCGGATCAAGCGCCAAATAATTTCCCTTCTCCGTCCGGCGAATTGAATTTTTAATCATGTCTTCCACTTCGGGATCCAAAAGATAAACCGCCAGCGTGTTTTGGGAGCCCGCGTACTTGTGCGTGACATATCGCTTGAGGCCCGCCCGCACATGTTCTGTCAGCATCAGCGTATCTCTCTCAATTTCACCCCACTGCGCCAGCGTTGAAAAAATGGTTTTAAGATCACGGATCGCCACATCTTCCTGCACGAGTCTCTGAAAAATTTCGGTCAATTGCAAAAGGGTAACAACTTTGGGAACCAATTCCTTCACGAGCGCCGGGTGTGTTTTTTCAAGTTCCGAGAGCATCGTCTGCACTTCCTGCACGCCCAAAAATTCCTGCGCGTGTTTGCGCAACGCGTGTGAGAGATGCAAAATAAGATATTCCGCGATATCCCACATTCTGAACCCCGCCTGAATCGCCACATCTTTGTATTGCGAAGAAATCCACGTCACCACAGAACCGTCGATGGGATGAATTGTTTCCGTCCCCGTCACATTAAACAGGGAAAGTTGTTCGAGCGGTTCGCCCACCAAAATACACCCCTGCATGACTTTCCCAAGGGCCACGGGCACTTCGTTAATGTTAATGACATACGCTTCGGGTTCCATATCCACCGTCTGCCCGCGCACCTGAATGCCGGGAAAATTAACGCCGAGCTCATAATAAAGTCCGTGGCGTAACAACGGAATCAATTCGTTGATGAATCGCCCACCATCTTGTTTGTCATCAACAAAAGGAATAAGGGCCGAACCCACTTCCAGTGAAATCGGCGAGGGCATGATAAAAGGAAGAACGTCGCCATGTTTTTTGACCGCCTTCTTGACCACCTCTTCTCTGGGCGTGTCTATCACCTGTTGCACCATTTTCTGTTTCGATTTGATGAGCAGAAAAGAAATCGTCCCCAAAAAAGCGGCCACAATAATAAACGGAATTTTGGGAAGTCCGGGTACCAGCGCCAAGGCGATCAAAATGACCGCCGCGATAATCAGCGCTTTCGGATAGGCGGTAATTTGAGTGATAATTTCGCGCCCCAGATTGGAGCCTTCTATCTCAGAAGACACGCGGGTTACCACGACACCGGCGGAAACAGAAATAATAATGGCCGGAATTTGCTGAACCAGACCGTCACCGATCGTCAAAAGAGTATAAAGATTGACTGCGTCGCCAAGCTCCATGTCACGCCTCGTCACACCGATAATGAGCCCCGCGATAATGTTGATCAAAATAATAATGATGCCCGCGATCGCATCTCCTTTCACAAACTTCATCGCACCATCCATGGCTCCATAGAGTTGCGATTCTCTTTGAAGATGCGAGCGGCGTTCAAGGGCCTGTTCAATATTGATAATCCCGGCGCGCAAATCGGCATCAATCGACATTTGTTTTCCGGGCATCGCGTCCAATGTAAAACGGGCGGCCACTTCGGAAACACGCTCCGCACCTTTGGTAATCACGATAAAATTGATGAGGGTGAGGATGATAAACAAAATTCCCCCGACGATCGGATCGCCACGCACCACAAAATGTCCGAAGGCCTCGATCACATGACCCGCATCTCCCTCCGCAAGAATCAAACGGGTTGTCGATATATTGAGGGCCAAACGATACAGTGTGGCAATCAGCAAAATGGTCGGAAAGGAGGCAATGCGAAGGGCGTCGCTGATGTAGAGGGCCACGAGCAAAATCACAATGCCCATGGTGAGGTTGATTGTGAGCAAGACATCAAGAAGCTGTTTGGGGAGTGGAACGACGATCATCGCCATCACGATGATGACTAAACCCGCCAGCATCAAATCGCTGTATTTCGCAATAATCGTGTTAAGTCCTGAAAAAGGAAGGGCTTCTTGTGTCGGACCCGAATTCGGTGACGCCATAATCTCCTCTAAATCTCAGTAGTTATGCAAGATGAGTGCCATTTTAGCACACGGAGGACCCGGAGCTAAAGGAGATATTCAAACCATTTTTTGTTTGAGCCGTAGATTTTTTGTCTGATTAAATTGCTACCATGTGGGATGGGTCCTGTCCCTGCGGGTTGCACGCCCTTCCGAAAGATCAGGCTGACAACTCCGGCAAGGTCCAGCTTTGCTGGACCGCGCAACAAATCCGAAGGATTTGCGAAGTCAAATGCCCCACCCATCCCCCCCTTGTACCCTATGGTATTAGTTTTTCTTTGACTTTGGTCCTCTGACAAGCAAAAACCCTACCTCATAAGGAGAAACGACTATGACAAGGAACTTCGAGAGAGTGGATGTATCTTTTCTTACAAAGCGCGATGCCCCCTTCGCACAGGCCATTGCAGACACAGATTTCGGCAATTTGAGCCGTGATTCCCTCCGTACAATAAACACAAACAATGATAATTGGATAACATTCGATGAATATATCGCGGCAAAGGGCGTTCCGGAAACGGCTTCTCGGGAAATTCGGAACGGCTTTAGACAGGAGTTCAATTCCTTTGCAGTAAAAATAATGATTCTCACAGGTGAGGTGCATACAAGACTCAGTGCAAACACGTATTTTGTTAAAGGAAGAAAGAGTGCAGATCTTTGCAAACATATTCGGGAAATGACACCTGTCCGCTCGGGAAGAGACCTTCAAAACGAAAGGTTTTTGAGGGATTTTCTTTTGGATGGAGCATTTTTTTGCCGTGGGGGAGATTTTAGGTCTGTTCTTCTCCGCACATTTCAGGACAGAGAAGTCATGAAGAGGGTCGACAGATATCCAGCTAGTGTTGCAATGGAAACAGTACCACCACAATATCTGCCAACTTTATTCCGTAGCCTTATTGCCTATCCAAGGGATTCCTGTGTTCATGTCATGGCTGGTGCAAAGATAAAAACAAAGATTAAAGATCCGAAGTTGCAGGATGAACTCATGGCCCAAGTGAGAAGAGATGAATCTGCCTACGTACAGGAATGGCTTGCAGGGGAACGCAATGACGACTGTTCCGTGGGATGGTCCTGCCTTGCGGGCTTTCTAAACGGGCCCCTCATATTATTTGGTGCACAATAGTTTTTATTCCGCGGTCTTTTAATTTTTTACTCTCCTTTGAAAAAATTAAACCAGAATGGTGCCGCTACTTTCTGGTTTATGTTTTCTCCCATTTTTTCGAATTTATTCCCGCCTGCCTCAAAATTTCATGGACCAAACTGATATGAATGTCCTTGGACCCATGTGGATTAGGAATACGGATTTTCTGAGGACCTTTTATCATAAAAAGGTGCCGTCCCCCTCCATAGGGACCTTCAAATCCAAGTTTCTTAAATTTGCGCACCAATTCTCGAAAAGAAAGGACTTTGTGTGACATCAGGCGGCTCGCAGAGGTTCAATTTTTATGGTATGACCGTCTACTTCAGGGATGGGATCACCATCACGCAATTTCAAAATCAGCCATTCTTCCAAAACATCAATCAATTCTTGTCGGCAGTTCTCCAGTGAAACCGCGTTGGCCCAAACCCCCTCAAAACCGGGAATCTCAGCAAACCATGTTCCATCTTCGATCTTTTTATACTGAGCCTTCTGAATGGCGCTTTGGACATATTCACAAATCACAAAAAAAGTATCCCATTTTTTAAATTCAGTTTCAACAGGAGATTCTTTGATTCTTTGATTCTTTGATTCTTTGATTTATGCCCCGTGGCATTTTTTGTATTTTTTGTTGGAGCCGCAGGGGCATGGGTCGTTTCTGCCGACGCGGGGGAAATTTTGTGGAGGGGCAGACTGAACACCAACTGCCGAAGTGGCCATGGGGCTTTGGGTTGGATTTCTCTGAAAAGCCCCTGCTTCCTGATGCGCCATTTGCATCGGGGTTCTTTGAAAAGGAAGGTTCACAATCTGTTGTGACGGTTCAGCCTGTCTTTCTTCGGCCAGACGCACGCGAAACAATTTTTGCAACACATCGGTGGAGAATTGTTCCATCATCAATTTGAAAAGAGAGAAACCTTCTTTTTTATATTCCAACAGAGGGTCTTTCTGGCCGTAACCCCTAAGCCCTATCCCCTCGCGCAAATGATCCATCTGCAAGAGGTGATCTTTCCACAACGCATCAAATGTGGAAAGCAGAAGAAATTTTTCAATCTGTGCAAAAATTTCCCGGCTGTATTGTTTTTCTTTGGCCTCATAAATCTGAACGGTGGTCTCATATAATTTCTTACCAAGCCCGTTTTGCGTCCAATCCTGTTTGGCAACACTTTTCGCCGAAAAATCAAAATCGAACATTTCACGCACTCTCTCTTCAAGCGGTTTGGGATCAAAATCTTCAGGATTCACATTTTCTGGAACGCATTCTTCAATTAAAGCCGTGACCTTTTCGTCGATCATATCTAAGGCAAAGTCTTTTGTGTCCTGTGCCCCCAGAATTTCGCGCCTGCGTTTATAGACCGTCTGGCGCTGTTGGTTCATCACGTCATCGTATTCCAAAAGATTTTTGCGAATGGAAAAATTGTGGGCTTCCACTTTTTTCTGGGCATTGGCGATTGCGCGGGAAAGCCACGGATGTTCAATCGGTTCATCTTCTTTGAGACCAAGACGGTCCATCATTGTGGAAATTCTCTCTCCGCCAAAGATGCGGAGCAGATCATCCTGCAGAGAAAGATAAAAACGGGAACTTCCCGGATCGCCTTGTCTGCCAGACCGACCACGCAACTGATTGTCAATGCGCCGGCTCTCGTGTCGCTCTGTTCCCAAAATATGCAACCCCCCTGCAGTCAAAACTTCCTGTTTTTCTTTTTCACATTGCATCTTAAACAATGTTAGCGCTTTTTTATAATCTTCTTCAGGAGCTTCACGCCCAACTTGTGCACGCGCCAAAAATTCGGGATTGCCGCCGAGCATGATGTCGGTACCGCGGCCCGCCATGTTGGTGGAGATGGTGACCGCGCCTTTGCGTCCGGCTTGTGACACAATCTCCGCTTCCTTCTCATGCTGTTTCGCGTTCAACACATGGTGCTTAATGCCGCGGCGTTTAAGCATCTCCCCAATCTCTTCGGATTTTTCAATGGAGATTGTTCCAACCAGCACCGGTTGATTTTTGGCATGACACTCCTCGATTTCTTTCACGACAGAACGGAATTTTTCCGCTTCCGTTTTATAGACGATATCGGAATGGTCTTTGCGGATCATCGGGCGGTTGGTGGGGATCATCATCACATCGAGATTATAAATTTTGGCAAATTCGGGGGCTTCCGTTTCTGCGGTACCGGTCATGCCTCCCAGCTTGTTGTACATGCGGAAATAATTCTGGAAGGTAATGGTAGCCAACGTTTGGTTTTCATTTTCAATAGTGGTATTTTCTTTTGCCTCTACCGCCTGATGAAGCCCGTCACTCCAGCGTCTTCCAGGCATCAGACGCCCGGTGAATTCATCGACGATGGTGACTTTGTCGTCCTTCACGACATAATCAACATCGCGGCGATAAAGACTGTGGGCGCGCAAAGCTTGATTCACATGATGAAGCTGGTTGATATTTTTCGGATCGTACAGATTGGGAATGTTCAGGCGTTTTTCCACTTCCGCCACGCCGCCCTCGGTGAGCATCACCGATTTTGCTTTCTCATCAATCGTAAAGTGGGTTTCTTTGCTTAAAAAAGGAATGATCCGGTCGATGGTGTAGTAGAGTTGTGTTGATTCTTCGGCGGGGCCGGAAATAATGAGCGGCGTTCTTGCTTCATCAATCAAGATACTGTCGACCTCGTCCACAATTGCATAATTGAGTTCACGCTGAACATACTGGGCCAAATCATATTTCATGTTGTCGCGCAGATAATCAAAACCGAATTCGTTGTTAGTTCCGTAGGTCACATCGGCGCGGTAGGCCCATTGGCGCTCAGTGTCGGTCAATCCATGCACAATTACGCCAACAGAAAGCCCCAAAAATTTATAAACCTGCCCCATCCATTCGGCATCGCGTCTGGCCAGATAGTCGTTGACGGTAATAACGTGTACGCCCTTGCCGCTCAAGGAATTGAGGTAGACTGGCAGTGTGGCCACCAGAGTTTTTCCTTCGCCGGTTTTCATCTCCGAAATTTTTCCGGAATGAAGAACAATACCTCCGACGAGTTGCATATCATAATGACGCTGACCCAACGTGCGGCGGGCCGCTTCACGAACAACGGCAAAAGCCTCCGGCAAAAGGGCATCCAGCGACTCGCCATTTTGCACACGCTGTTTGAATTCCACCGTTTTGGCTTTGAGTTGATCGTCGGTTAGGGGGCTGATGGAAGATTCTAAAGCATTGATCTCGGCCACAACGGGAACAATTTTCTTAAGTTCCCGATCATTCTTAGTGCCGACAAATTTTTTGAGAACCCATTCAAACATAAAATTTAAAAGTCAAAATGCAAAAACCAAAATCACAAACCAAAATCCAAAATTTTGAATTTTGATCTGTCATTTTGATTTTTGCATTTTGATTTTTGGATTTTTTAAAGTTGTTCCAAAATAAATTGGGTTGGATCAACCGGAATACCATTAACCAAAACTTCATAGTGGAGATGCGGACCGGTACTACGACCGGTACTTCCGACACGGGCAATCACCGTTCCCCGTTTCACCTGATCTCCTTCTTTCACGAGAATTTGTGAATTGTGTCCGTAGACGGTGGCCATGCCGTAACCATGATCCAGAATAATTTGGTTTCCCAAACCGCCATGGCGTCCGGCAAAAGTAACGACTCCATCTCCGCTGGCGAAAACCGGTGTGCCGTAAGGGCTCGCGATATCCATCCCCTCATGCAACCGTCTGCCGCCCGAAATGGGGGAACGTCTCCAGCCGAAATCGGAGGTGATCCATCCGCGCAGGGGCCAAACAGTCGGAATGGAGGTCCAGAAATACGAGGCATCCGGATTGGCTTTGTAAACTTCTTTCAAACGCTGGCCGACGTCTTTGGCCTCTTCCGTGAGATCAATGGCTTTGAGATTAAAAGTTTTAAGGGCGGTCTCATCAAAAATGGTGTTCACGCCGGGAAGGGCGGAAGGGTCCATTGCCGCAAGCTGAAAGGGCGACTTGCGATGGCCCTCCGCCTGAACTTGTTTTCCCTGATTGAGACCGACGATGGTCTCTAGTTTGGACGCAAATTGTTCGTTTTGATTGACAACAGACTCCAATTCGTTCAGGCGAGCCAAAATACGGACCCGTTCTTTTTGATATTGCGCCCCTTTGGTGCGCAGTTCATTGGTGGCGGCAACCTCGTGGCGATAATGGACAAGCCCCACACAGACAACGGAAGTAAAAAGGACAAACCCCAAAACCAAACCCAAGGTCCCAAAAACCCGTTGTTTGGAAACCACCCAGCGCTTAACGCCGGCTCTGTCTTTTGGAATGATAATAACGCTGTAACTATCGGCTATTTTCATCATGGGTTCGGGCTCCTTACCACAGGTTTCCGCAATGCGTCAACCCGTCAATTGTCCATACTTGGCAATGGGTTAGCATTGCATTGTTGATTCTTCATCTTCATTCGAGTTGTTTTGAAGAGAATCGACTTTAACTAGGACAAGGGTGATATTGTCGTCTCCTCCTCTGGCTTTTGCGATATCGATTAAATGATGGCTGGCAGATTCCAATCCCTGATGGGTCAAAACATCCATCATCTCATTGTCTTCCACAAGATTGTAAAGACCATCACTGCATAACAAATAAACGTCTCCGTTTTTGATCGCTCTGGCTTCCGCATCAACTTCCACCTCGCTTTGAAACCCCACAGAACGCGTAATAATGTTACGTAACCGATGCTCTTTTGCTTCTTTGGGTTTGATAATACCGGCCCGGATCTGCTCCCCAACCAGAGAATGGT
>Ga0155963_1014_pt1 | contig 9807 bp, 9 predicted proteins | sample RifCSPlowO2_02_FD_107617 | JGI IMG/M metagenome (GOLD analysis project Ga0155963, IMG submission 107617) | Deltaproteobacteria bacterium RIFCSPLOWO2_02_FULL_46_8 | reverse complement strand
AAGCGCCCGTCATGGAGGTTTGCGAGCCGCAGAAAGTAACCGGAATTTTATTGGCGTTGCAAAATTTCAGCGCCTCCCTGATTTCCTGAACATCTCTCGCCCGCAAAACAGCGTCAGGAATGCCTTGCATCATGGTGTCTTGTGCATAGCGTGAAAGCGATGGGTCATTTCCTAAAATCAGGGGCGTGGTTGTCGGAATCTCTTCAATGAGTGGCATGATGCGAATGATGCTGTATCCGGTGGATGGGGAAATGTAAAGTAAGAGGGGTAGGGGGCTGTATTTTTCTTTTTCGCCTGATCATTGCTTTTACAACGGCCGGGGTATAACGGACGGCAACGGATGTCATTCCTTTTTCCTGCCTTGCCTCTTTTTGTTTTAGAAGTGCCAAGGCCAGAAGGATGATGGCTCCTCCAGCCAACGTATTGGGAGTCAAAGGTTCTTTCAACAGAATCAAGGCAAAGAGACAGCCAAAGAGAGGTTGTGAAAACCAGGAGAGGGCAAGAAGCGAAACACTGAAATATTGCAGTGAAGAGAGCCAGATAAAACAGGCCAGAAAAGAACAACCCAACCCCAAATAGGCCACAGACCCAAGAGTTGCCCAACTGCGCACAGGTAATTGTTGCCACATTTCCAATCCCTGAAAGGGTAACATATATATGGAAGCACAGAGGAGACAGTAAAAGGCGACAACGCAGGGGGAATAGCGGGAGAGAAGCGGTTTCAGGAGGATGGGAAACATTGACTCTCCCAGTACGGCCAAAAGAAAAAGGAGATTGCCAATCCATCGATGGGGTGTGACACCGGTGAGGTCTGATGTCTGATACGATAAAACAACAAATCCGATGCAGGATAAAATCAATCCCATTTTCATTCTCCGCGTCAATTTTTCTCCGAGAAATAAAACAGCCATGGCGATGGTGGCGACAGGCTCCATGGAGGCGATAAAAGTTCCATCGGTCGCCTGTGACATGCGAATTCCCACAATCTGCAGTAACGAGGCCAGCGTAAAAGCGATGAAGGCGCAAAAGAGAATCATCAAAAAATCGTTTCGTTGAAGACGAAAATCTTTTTTAAAAAGCAGTATGGGAATAAAGACAAGAGCCGCCAAAGTGTGACGCAGATAAACAATTTGGAAAGGATCCAGTTCATGGGCGGCCAATTTCATGAAAGTGGGTGCTCCGGCGTAAAGAAGATTCATTAGGAGGATAAGAAGGAGGGCTTGCATGATTCTGGACTACTGCTGTACGAAGAATGAGACAAGTCCAGACATTCAAAAAACCATTAAAAAATCATAACTAAAATCAGATAGTTCATCCAAATTCTTTTTGCTGATCTTCTCATCTATCCGATGAAGAATGTGTCATTTCTCCAACGATTAGGCTTTATTTTTGGGTCAAACTCCTTTAAGAGACGCTACCACTAGGTACCTGCTACCTGGTGGTAATTGACAGAATAAATATGAAAAAACGCGTTGTTATAGGAATGTCTGGGGGGGTTGATAGCTCCGTTTCTGCGGCTCTTTTATCACAGGAAGGCTATGAGGTCCTCGGATTTTCGATGGATCTCTATAGCTGTGATCGCCCTTTGGGAAAAAGCTGTTGCACGGCCACCGACCGTCTCGATGCCAGAAAGATTTGCGAACAATTAAAAATTTCTTACGACACAATCGATCTTCGTTCTGAATTTCGTACCCACGTTATCGATTATTTTGCCAAAGAATGTGCAAAGGGGCGCACACCTCTTCCGTGTGTTCCGTGCAATCGTGATATTCGGTTTAAAGCGCTTCTCGATTATGCTGATCAGGTCGGAGCCCATTGGATTGCCACGGGTCACTATTCCCGCGTGCGGGAAAACGCGAATGGAAGTTTTTCATTATTGCGAGGGGTCGATCCCAAAAAAGATCAATCCTATTTTTTATGGGGCCTTAGTCAAAAAGAGCTAGCCCGTCTGAAATTCCCGCTCGGAAATTTCAGAAAAGAAGAAGTGCGCCAAATTGCAAAAGAGCTGGGTTTAAAAACGCATTCCAAGAGAGACAGTCAGGAACTTTGCTTTGTGGGAGATGGGGATCACGCCCATTTTCTCGAAGAACATTTCCCTGAGTCTGCATTTCCGGCCGGTGATTTTATGGATGCCTCAGGAAAAAAATTGGGACGTCATCATGGAGTGCATGCCTATACGATTGGACAACGAAAGAGGTTGGGAGTCAGTCTTGGGAGTAGGCGCTATGTGGTTCGCCTCGATGCTGAAAAAAATGAAGTAACATTAGGGGACCGTGACGCTTTGAAGGCGCAAGGCTTGATTGCAAAGAATGTGCACTGGATTTCCCCGAAGCCCATGGTTGCTGGTTCATCGTCTCTCGTCAAAATTCGCTCCACACATACGGGTGTGATGGCGCAATTAGAAGAAGTTGAAAATGAAATAAAAGTTTCTTTCGAAAAACCTCAAGATGCGATTACCCCCGGTCAGGCCGCCGTCTTTTATCAAGATGATGTTTGCCTTGGCGGCGGCTGGATAGAAAGGGCATTGGTATGAGTCTACTGAAAGCATTTGAAAAAAAACTAGGATACACCTTCAAGAAAAAAGATCTTTTAAGAAGAGCGCTCACACACAAGTCCTACACGAACGAATTCAAACTCTCTCCATTGATGCACAATGAACGAAGCGAATTTTTGGGAGACGCTGTGCTGGAGCTGGCGATCAGTCATCTGCTCATGGAGAAATTCAAAGAACATCCTGAAGGAGAACTTTCCAAACTGCGGGCGGCGGTTGTGAATGAAGCCGAGCTGGCCGAATTGGCCCGTGCCATTCATCTTGGAGAATTTTTATTTTTGGGAAAAGGGGAGGACCTGACCGGCGGCCGTGAAAAACCTTCGCTCTTGTCGGATTCTTACGAAGCTGTTTTGGGAGCCGTTTATCTCGATCGCGGTTTCAAAAAGGCGTCTGATCTCGTGGCAAAACATTTTAAAGATATCGTGGAGAAAGTTGGTGCAGAAGGGTTTGCAAAGGATTATAAGACACGTCTTCAGGAAGAGGTTCAGGCCCGTTTTCGCTCTATACCGCGGTACAAACTGGTTAAAGCGGTTGGCCCGGATCATCTCAAGACATTTGAAGTGAATCTGTATATAAAAGAAGAACTTTATGGAGTGGGGATGGGAAACAGTAAAAAAAGTGCCGAACAGTCTGCGGCGCGTGAAGCGTTGGTAAAATTAACCGGAGGCGAATAATGAATTTCAAGGCAGGTTATGTGGCGATTGTGGGTCAACCGAATGTGGGGAAGTCGACCCTGCTCAATAAAATTATCGGGGAACCGGTGGCGATTGTGACACCCAAACCCCAGACAACAAGAAACCGGATCATCGGCATTTTAAACCGTCCTGATGCACAGCTTGTGTTTATCGACACGCCCGGTTATCACTCCATTCCGCGTCCTCTTCATCAATTCATGCTCAATGAAATTGAAAAGACCATTGATGAAAGCGATCTCTTCTGTTTTTTGATCGATCCTGAATCAGACCAACCTCATCTGGACGATGATCTGCTCGAGCGGCTTCACGGAAAAAATCCGATTGTCATCGTGAATAAAGCCGATCTCATCACTCAAGCCCGGAAAAAAGAAATCGCGGAGGAATTACGCGACAAATGGAATCTTAAAGAACTCTTTTTTATTTCAGCCCTGCATGGTGATGGAGTGCAAGAACTCATTCAAACGCTAACAGATCGCCTTCCGGAAGGACCGAAATTTTTTGAAGAAGATATTTATACAGAACTTCCCATTCGTTTTTTGGCGGCGGAATCCATTCGGGAACAAGCGATGTTGTTACTCCATCAGGAACTCCCGTATGGTTTGGCCGTCGAAGTTGTGAGTTTCGAAGAGAAACCGCAAATCACCGTCATCAAAGCGAATATCGTCGTTGAAAGTCCCTCCCATAAAAGCATGGTCATCGGCAAAGGGGGGCAGATGATCAAAAAACTTGGCACTCGCGCCCGTGAAAGAATTGAATTTATGATGGGGGATCAAAAAGTGTTTCTCGAACTTTTTGTAAAAGTAGATGAAGATTGGACTTTGAGCGCGGACAAATTAAGACAGTATGGATATGTCTAATAAAGAAATCCCTGCCACCACGCCGATGCTCAGACAATATCTGAGCATCAAAGGTCAGTATCCCGATTCGATTCTTTTTTTTCGTTTGGGCGATTTTTACGAAATGTTTTTTGAAGATGCCCAAGTCGCTTCCAAAATTCTCGATATTGCGTTGACCTCTCGTAACAAGGGGGAATCGGAACCGGTTCCTCTCTGTGGTGTTCCGTATCACGCGTGTCAGCCCTACATTGCCAAACTGCTTCAGGCCGGAAAAAAGGTGGCAATCTGCGAACAGATCGAAGATCCCAAAGGGGCCGTGGGAATTGTCAAACGCGATGTGATTCGCATTATCACACCCGGCATGGTTTTGGATGACTCCGTTTTGGAATCGTCGGCCCCAAATTATTTGGTTGCCGTGTGCGGAGAAATCAAAAATTTTTCGCTGGCGTATCTTGATATTTCAACGGGGGAATTTCGCGCGGGGGAGGTTTTCTCTTTGGATGCACTTTTGGACGAAATTGCCAAACTCGACCCGAAGGAAATTTTAATTCCGCAATCATGGGAAGCCAATCGGTTCAAAGAAAAATTAAATTCCCATTTTCCGAATGCCTTGATTTCTCTTCTTACTGAAAAAGAATTCAATCCTTCACAGGTTGAAATTTTCGAAGGGGCCAATCTTTTAAAAATAAAATCGCCCAAGGCTTTGCAGTCTGCCGGGGCTCTTTGGGGATACGCCTGCTATACACAAAAGGGTGCACCTTCCCATGTCACAACGCTTTTGCCCCACGAAACAAAAAGTTTTTTGATTCTGGATGAGTCGGCCCAAAAACATTTGGAACTTTTGAAAACGCAGGATCAGGAAAAAAAAGGTTCACTTCTTCATCTGCTTGATAAAACACAAACTCCGATGGGAGCCAGAAAATTGCGACAGTGGCTTCTGTATCCGCTGGTCGATTTAACGGCGATTCGGGAAAGACAAACAGCCATTGCTTGCCTCATGAATGAATTTTCTTTGCAGGAAGGGATTGAGAAAGGTCTAAAAAATATTTCCGATCTGGAGAGACTGGTTGGGCGCATCGCCATCGGAACCGCCAATGCCAGAGATCTTGTGGCGTTGGCTAACTCTTTAAAAATATTTCCGGAACTGATTTCCATTTTAAAAGTGCAGGAAGGATTACTTGGAAGCTCCGTTGTTCTGCTTCAAAATTTTGAACCGCTGGTTGGAAAAATTTCAAACACATTGGTGGAAGATCCTCCGTTCAGTATTCGGGAAGGGGGATTTGTCCGTTCCGGTATTCATCCGGAACTTGATGAATTGAGAAAAATCAGGGGAGATGGGAAAAATTTTATCGCCGCATTGGAAGAAAAAGAACGGACCTCAACCGGTATTTCTTCGCTCAAGATCCGCTTCAACAAAGTTTTTGGTTACTACATTGAAATTACCCACACGCATCGCGACAAAGTTCCTTCACACTATATTCGCAAACAGACTTTGGTGAATGCCGAACGCTACATCACTCAGGAACTGAAAGAATACGAAGAAAAAGTTTTGGGCGCCGAGGGTCGCATCACCCAAATTGAATACGAACTCTTCATGATCCTGCAGAACGAAGTGAAGGCATGGTTGCTTCGCATTCAAAAAGCGGCGGATCAAATTGCCATTTTGGATGCGCTCTTTTCTCTTTCCATCGTGGCGAGCAAACATCGCTGGGTTGCCCCCAACATGACGACCGAAAATGTTTTGCATATTGAGGAGGGGAGACATCCCATTGTGGAAGAACTTTCGGAGGAACGTTTTGTTCCGAACGATATTCATTTGGGGGAAGAAACGCGCTTCCTGATTATCACGGGTCCCAATATGGCCGGGAAATCAACCGTCATGCGGCAAACAGCTCTGATTGTTATTTTGGCGCAGATGGGTTCCTTCGTGCCGTCCACAAAAGCGGAGATTGGTTTGGTTGATCGGATTTTCACACGCGTTGGGGCTTCAGATCGTTTGTCGAGAGGAGAATCGACCTTCATGGTGGAGATGGTGGAGACCGCTCACATTTTGAAAGAAGCGACCGAAAAGAGTCTCGTGATTATTGATGAGATTGGGCGTGGCACTTCCACTTACGATGGAATGAGTATTGCGTGGGCCGTGGCGGAATTTCTCCACCAAAATATCAGGGCCAAAACTCTTTTTGCGACCCACTACCATGAGCTTATTGAAATGCCTGAGTCTTGTGAAGGGATGAAAAATTTCAATATCGCCGTGAAGGAATGGAACGATAAAATTATTTTTCTGCGCAAATTAGTTCCCGGAGGCACTTCCAAAAGTTACGGAATTGAAGTGGCAAAGTTGGCCGGTTTGCCACAAACTGTTGTGAGCCGCGCCAAAGAGGTTTTGAAAAATTGGGAAACCTTCGCCGTGAAAAAAAATCCCGAAACCACCCCCCAACTCCCTCTTTTTTCAGATCAAAATGAGGCCCTTGTAAAGGAACTGCAATCCGCCGATCTAAACAACATGACCCCCATTCAGGCCCTTGAGTTTTTGTCCTATCTTAAGAGACAGTTTCACTCCTGAGGCGGCGTAAATGTTTTCGAATCCATTTGTCGATCTGCGGAAGACGCACTTCGGCGCCGGTGAGATTTTTTTTGATAAAATGATATCCGACTTGAGGTTCAATCTTGATTTTCCATCCATTCATTCTCAAAAAAATATCCGTCAAAAAAAAAGCGGTTCGTTTATTGCCGTCCACAAAAGGGTGATTCAGAAGCAGGGATTCCATCAGTGCCGCCGCCATCTGCGCAAGGTCTTTATAATATCCCGTTTGAGGTCTGAAAAGGGCGCTCTCCAGAAGGCCCGGATCTCTGATACCCTTTGTTCCTCCAAAATGCTGGATTAAATTTTGATGGAGCTCCAGAGCTTCTTCTAGGGTTGGAAATTGGATCATTTGGCAAGGAGCTGGCCCAGTTTTTCGTTCTCTTCAATGGATTTCCCCATTTGTTCGATAAAAACGGGACGTACCCTTTTTTTGCGGACGAAATCCTTAAGAGCTTCCGTCAGTAAGCCGGTAATGCTTTGGTGTGTTTCATCGGAGAGTTCTTTAAACTCTTCCCAGACCTTTTCGTCAACCGTTGTGCTAATTTTAATCGCCATGTTTGAAGAATAACCCGTTTTCTTGAAAAATCAAGATATTTCTTCTATGGTGTAGGTTCTTGACTTTTCTTTAAGGGCCGACTAGAAGTCCGCGAAACTAAACCAGTAAATTTTATGGCTGAAAAACACCTCATGAGCGAAGTTGACATGGATGCCGTGATCAAGTCCATGGCGAAGCAAATCATCGATGATAATTTGGGAGAGGTGGCGTTGGCGGGAATTCGCACCCGTGGGGTTCCCTTGGCTGACTGGCTTGCCAAACGTATTATCGCCTTTTCGAAAAAATCGATCAAAGTGGGAGCCATCGACATTAATTTATACCGTGACGATCTCTCCGAAGTAGGTTCGCAACCCATTGTTCACCGCACAGAAATTCCGTTCAAAATTGACGGAACCGGCATCATTCTGGTTGATGATGTGCTTTACACAGGCAGGACCATTCGCTCCGCGCTGGATGCGTTGATCGATTTTGGCCGTCCAAAATTTATCAAACTTGCCGTGCTCGTTGACAGGGGTTGGAGAGAGCTTCCCATTCAGGCCGATTACGTTGGCAAAACAATCAAAACAAAAGCGGATGAAGTGATCAAAGTGATGTTGAAAGGGACCGACGGAAAAAATGAAGTGATATTAAAGGAGCGATTCTCCGCTAGAGAAATGCGCCGATGAGCCTTTCCATACGACATCTTCTAAGCGTTAAAGATCTCACCAAAAAAGATGTCGATTTGATTTTGAAAACGGCAGAAAATTTTCAGGAAATTTCAAAACGTCCCGTCAAAAAAGTTCCGGCACTGCGCGGCAAAACAATTCCACTTTGTTTTTTTGAGCCTTCCACGCGCACGCGCGCCTCATTTGAAATTGCGGCCAAGCGCCTGAGTGCCGATCCAATCCAGATTTCTTCTTTTGGAAGTTCTTTGAGTAAGGGCGAAAGCCTTTTGGATACGGTAAAAAATCTGGAGGCGATGGATCCCGATGTTTTGGTGATTCGCCATCCTCACTCCGGCATGCCCCACTTGATGGCGAAAGAAGTTTCGTGCCCCGTGATCAATGCAGGGGATGGAATCAATGAACACCCAACGCAAGCCCTTCTTGATTTGATGACAATTCTGCAGACGAAGAAAAAAATTCAGGGACTCCATGTTGCCATCATTGGTGACATTTTAAATTCGCGTGTCGCCCGTTCCAATATTATCTTGTTAACAAAAATGGGTGCGAAGGTTCATGTGGCGGGGCCCGCTTCGATGATTCCCGCCGGTGTTGATCAATATGGCGTTCAGGTTGCTTATGATATTCGGGAAGTGATTCCCAAAGCCGATGTGATGATGATGTTGCGCATTCAAAGAGAGAGAGAATCCGCTTCTCTTTTTCCCTCGCTCCGCGAATATGCCCGTTTTTTTGGGCTTAACAAAAACAATATGCAATCAGCCAAAAAAGATGTGGTGATCATGCATCCGGGGCCAGTTAATCGCGGTGTGGAAATTGCGCCGGAAGTAGCCGATGGCCCTCATTCGATTATTCTGGATCAGGTAACAAACGGCGTTGCGGTGCGCATGGCCTTGCTATATTTAATGTGTGGAGAAGAAAGGGAAAATGCAAAAATCAAAAATCAAAAATCAAAATGACAATGTAAAATTTAAAATTTTTAATTTTGAATTGTCATTTTGCACTTTGCATTTTGCATTTTAAATTTTTTATGAAACTTGCCATCATCAACGGTCGTGTCATCGATCCTTCTCAAAATCTGGACGGAAATTGTACCGTGTTTGTTGAGAACGGCGTGATTCATGACGTTGCGAAAGCAAAGCGCCCCACAAATGGTTATGAAATTATCGATGCCAAAGGGGCCGTTGTTTCTCCGGGGTTTATTGATGTGCATACGCATTTAAGAGAACCCGGTTTTGAATATCGCGAAGATATTGCCTCCGGTAGCAAGGCGGCGGTGGCGGGCGGTTTCACCACCATCTTTTGCATGGCCAACACCAATCCCGTGAATGACAACGCGTCCGTAACGCAGATGATTGTGAAAAAAGCCGAAGAGGTGGGATTGTTGAATATTTTTCCGGTGGGCGCCGTTTCAAAAGAGTTGAAGGGAATTGAGCTGGCTGAAATTGGCGAGATGGTTAAGTCCGGTTGTGTGGCGATTTCCGATGACGGCAAACCGGTGATGTCCGGCCATCTGATGCGCCATGCGCTTGAATATGCCAAGACATTCAAAATTCCGGTTGTGGTGCACGAAGAGGATTTAAGTCTCGCCGAGGGCGGGTGCATGAACGAAGGCAGAATTTCTACAGAGCTGGGTTTGAAAGGATCTCCCGCAGTGGCTGAAGAAACAATGATCCAGCGCGATATTCTTTTGTCCAAGTTGGTTGGTCACCATGTTCATTTTCAACACGTCACAACGGCAACGGGAATTGACATGATTCGTCAGGCCAAAAAACAGGGGATTCCCGTCACCTGTGAAGTAACGCCGCATCATTTGGTTCTTACGGATGAAGCTTGCCGTGGTTACAACACAAACGCCAAAGTCAATCCGCCTTTGCGCACAGCCAAAGATTGTCAGGCGCTGATCCGCGCCTTGAATGACGG
>Ga0155963_1001_pt4 | contig 10658 bp, 7 predicted proteins | sample RifCSPlowO2_02_FD_107617 | JGI IMG/M metagenome (GOLD analysis project Ga0155963, IMG submission 107617) | Deltaproteobacteria bacterium RIFCSPLOWO2_02_FULL_46_8 | reverse complement strand
CATCTGCACCACGGAAAAAAGCTCCGCATAAGGATCGATCTGTATGGCATTTTGACCGAAGCCTGTCAGATGCTGTTCCGCCGTAATGGCTGAACGAATTTGTGCCAACGATTTGGCGATAACGTCATAGGGGGTACGCCTGTTTTGTGATGAGTGCGCCTGAATGGCTTCAAGTTTTTTTTGAAAAACGGAAGGAGGAATGGAAACAAGCCGGTTAAAATCGTCACGATCGAAAAGAGACCATGGGCTTTCATAATGCCAGATTTCCAGAGAGGTCGAATGAATTTTTAGCCATTTTTGCGTTATTTTCATCACCAAATGTGCGCACGAATGATGCGTGGGATGCGGGTCTTTCAGATTGGGAAGAATCAGGATATCGGGACGATACTGTTCGAAAAGTTTTGTGAGGGTGTCGCCATCTTTTTTTTCAGTGCGACCGGTGTCATAGAGAGACAGCCTCAAAAAAAGGGTCTGAATGCCAAGTAGTCCCCCCTCTTTTCTGGATTCCTTTTCCCGAAGAGCAATTCGTTTTTGCTTGTCGAGTCCGGGAATCTCAGCTCGGTGGCCCGTTGTCATCACAACGGAAAAAACACGATTAAAGCGAGCAAGCATGGCCACAGCGCCGCCGGCGCAAATCGCCGTATCGTCGGGATGGGGCGAGAAAACCAGCACCGTTTTATTTTGAGGAAGATCTTTTTGATGAAGAACCTGAATATCCTGTGCTGTCATAGTCGAAGGGAACCCACGGCAGGCCTGTCCGTGATTAGCGTTACATTTGGGTGCTCTTTGAGAAATGTGGCCGGGTAATCGGGAGTAGGGGAAAGTTCCATAAGCCGTTTCAAACTTTCTCTCTTGTTTGTGCCGGTGACTAGCAGAAGAAGCGTGCGCGCTTCAAGAATATCGGCGATTCCCATTGTGAGGGCATGTGTGGGAATATTCTCCCCCGCCAAATCTTTTGCATTGTGCCGGAGTGTTTCATCCGTCAAAGCCACTTCACGACAACGGCTTGTTCTCTCCGAACCGGGTTCATTAAAACCAATATGTCCGTTGATGCCGAGACCTACAATCTGGCAGTGAATTCCTCCTTTTTGCCGGATGGCATTTTCATATTGAGCACAGGTTTCTTCACGGGAAGGGGTGTCCCCCTGCCATAGTGTTGCTTGTGAGGGTTTGAGTCGTAGTGGTTTGATGACATGTTCGACAATGTAAAAATGACAACTGCGAGGATCGCGAGGACTGAGTCCCGCGTATTCATCCAGATGAAAACAGTGGAGGCGGGACAGGTCCATTTTATGTGAAACGGTTTGCTTTGCCAGCGTTTGATAGGTCCGCATCGGACTCCCCCCCGTGGCACAGCAGAGATTCCATTGGGGAAATTTTTGAAACTCGGCTAAAAGAAAATCGGCGGCGGTATCCGCCAACTTCCGGGCATCTTCAACAACAATACACTCCATATCAAACAGTTTCGGTAATTGGCGCTACGGTCAGATTTTCTTCCACAACTGCCTCCACATCTTTATAGCGGCCCTTTTTATTGATGGTCCATAAAAGATAAGTCAGACAGACAACGGCCGTTGCTAATTGGATAAGACCTGTTCGGGTGTTAAGAAACAACAGATTGCCTATGCCGAAATTGAGGCAGAAGAGAAAAACAAGCCCAATGGCCCAGTTGGTGAGAGCAACTCTTAAGCGAAAGGTTGGGCGTATTCCCAATTGTTTGTAAATGGGTTTCCAACCGAAACTTGAGGGCTGTACCTTTTTCACGAAAGATTTCAGGATTTCATTATCAACCGGTTTTGTGAGCAAGGTGACGGTCACCCAAACAACCGTCGAGACGCCGACAATCGTCCACAACTTATAGGAATAGAGCCAGGAGTGATGCATGATCTCCACCCATGTGGTGACCAAAGCCGAAGTGACCATGGCGGAAATTTCACTCCACGCGTTGACGCGCCACCAGAACCAGCGCAGAATCCATGTCAATCCGGCGCCGCTCGCGAATTCAATCACCAGTTTCCATGTATTGCCGATCGACTGAATGTTGAGGGCCACAAGGATGGCAATGCCCAGAGTCAGGAGGGTTGCAAGGCGCGAGATAAGAACATAATGTTTATCAGAAGCGTTTTTTACCAGAAATCGGCGATAAATATCATTGACCAGATAAGAGCCCCCCAAGTTGATGTGTGTGGAGATGGTTGACATAAAAGCACTGATAATGGCCACCAGCATCAATCCCAAAAGACCGCTCGGCAAAACTCTCGCCATCATCATGGGGTAGGTCATTTCGGGGTCTTTCACATCACGTCCAAAAATGACAAGGGCGGCAAGGGCGGTCAAAATCCACGGCCAGACCTGAATGACGTAATTCATGAAGGAAAAATAAAACGAGGCCAAAAGAGAATGCTTTTCATTTTTTGCGGAGAGCATCCGTTGAATATGCTTGCCGCCGCCGTCTGAATATTTGTGGGCCCACCATTGGATTCCCATATAAGTTATAAAAACGGAGAGGGGCATCCATTGATCCGCCTGCGGCCAGTGGGGATAAAACTGGGTGATCCCGCTGTTAGTGCCATACATTAGATTAATTTGGGAAAGCATATGTTGTGTGCCGCCGGCTTCCCTAACGGCATAAAAAGCCAAAACACTGCAACCGATGAGCGCAATGAAATACTGGAAGAGATCGGTCCACAAGGCGCCGTAAATGCCGGCGATGGTGGTGTAAAGAATAACAATGCCGGTGAATACGATGATGACAGTGGTGGTGTTGAGTGTTGTGGCGCCGGTCATGGCCTTGATGAGTCCCTTGAAAACCCATCCCATCACGATGCAGTTGATGAAGACACCAAAATAAAAACCTTTGAAAAGTCTCAAAAAAGAACTGACCTTTCCGCTGTAGCGTTTCTCAACAATTTCGGCATCGGTTACTGCTTCGGAGCGGCGCCAGAGTTGCGCGAAGAGAAAAGTCGCGAGCATCGCCTGAATGGCGCTGGACCAAAAAAACCAGACACCGGCGATTCCTTCCTGAAAAATATATTTGGTGATGGCCAGAGGTGTATCGCAGGAAAAATTGGTGGCGGCCATGGAGGTTCCGATCAGCCACCACGGCATGGAGCGACCTCCCACAAAAAAGTGATCGACCGACTTGCTTGCCCTTTTTGTGAAATAAAGCCCGATGCCGACACAGGCAATAACATACAAGGCGATAATAAAATAGTCGGCGAAAACGAGTGTTCTCATAGGACTCCTTTTTTCTTTTCAGCGCTTCTAACAGAGGAAGACTTTGTCCGCAAGGGTTTTCCCCACTGTCAGAAAGCTAGTTCGGATCGGCTTTTGCGGGCTCCGTGGCGGGAGGGGTCGTGAGCGTAATATGCGGAGCGTCAGGCGGAATTTCCGGTTTTTGGTCGAAAATGAAATCATATTTTCCTTCATCCACCTGAGTCGCATATTCAAGGAATTTTTCGTGAGTTTCCGGTGTCGGGAGATTTTTCAAAAACCGGGTTAAATTCTGCAGTTGCGGATGGGTATTCCGTGTGAGGTCCCTGAAAGGACCAAAGAACGGATTGTCACGGACACGCTCCGCAAAATATTTGACCATGAAGGCAAAGATCACGATGCCGCGTCGGTCACTTTCCTCCTGACGCCAAGCGGCATCCGGATTCAAAAATTGTTGTTTGTACATCTCCACGAGGGCATTGATTTTTTGCCACTCCCCTTTTTCCGCCATTTCTTCAATAAATCCTTTTCTACTGACAGAACTGGAACTCAACGAGTCGAGCGGGGTGGGAGAGGTCCATGTTTCAATGCCACGTCTTTCCCAGCGCCAATGACCGATGCGCATTGGTTTCCAGTGAAAACCACCGAATGCCGGATCTTTTTCATCGATCATTCTGCCGACAACACCGCCGAAGTCCCATGTGGTGTTGGCATCGACAAAGACACGCCAGCCTTCATCCAGAGAAGAGGGAGTCCCCTCTGTAAGGAGGCGGTCCATTTTATTTTCGTGACGTCCCTTGTTCAGAAAAGGATCAAAGATGATGGTCAGTCCCAAATCAGCCGGGACTCCCAATACGCGCCCGACGGTTTGTCCAAGAGTGGAACGGTATCCGAGTGCCGCCTGGAACGTATTGACCACTGGGACAACGATGGCATATTTTGTTCCACGTTGCCATGTATAGTAGGGGTCGGCATTGATAAGGGGTTTGCTGGAAAAAACATCAGAAACTTTATAACCGGTTCCATAACTTTGATAGCCAAAAGTTAGAACGAAACCACCGAGTGTCAGGAAATTCGGTTTTGCCATATTTGATGCAAGACGGAAAGCGGAGGGAAAACTGGTCATTGAGGGGAGAAGGCGAAAGAAAGGAATGGGAGCCAATGCGCGCCCGATGGCAAAATTCCTCAAATAATGTTGGCCTGAAATAAAAAGACTATTTACCGTTGTAGCCGTCTGATAATGGATATGCGCGGCTTGAAGGCGGTTGTAATCTGTTGGTCCCTCGTATTCACTAAGATCGAGCATTTTATCGAGAGTATAGAGATTGATGGCCCCGGCGATGTCTGCGCCAATCACCTTATTGTCAACCAACGCGCTCAGACTATTGCTGGCCAAAAAGAAGGAGGCAAGTTCCCATGGGCTATCCCATTCCCCATCGTGCAGTGTCCAGCCTCCGCCCTGTTTTCCATCCGAGTCGTAAAAGGGACCGGCAATAGCGGGGGGGATTGCAAAACGGTGAGCCCGCACCAGCTCGGCTGTGCCGACATTCTGGCGTAACCAGCCTGAAAAATTTTCAAAGCCGGTCCATTTTGCTCCTCCATTTGCGGCTACATTAATAACACCGTCATTTTTGGAAGCGACGTAAGCGGCCCGTCTTAATTCTTTAAGAACAACCAAGAGGTTAGTGCTTCGGGCAATGTTTGGATGCGCCGCGAGGACCGCTTCCCGAACGGCTTGCAAACGTCCTTGTCCAAGACGAGTAGGGAGACTGAAGGCGAAATCCCATCCCCGATTTAACGGGCCCAAAAGAATATCAATGCCATGAAATGTTGTTGGTCCACTCTCACTTGCCACTGCTTTAGCACCCGCTCTGGCATTCTCCCATTGATGCCATATTCCCCGCCAGTATTCTTTCCCCTTGGTTTTTTCCCATGGATTTAAAAGGTTAAATATTTCGGGGAATACGTTTGGTTTGATCTCCGTCGTTGCAACAGCCCCGGCCCTTTGAGTGAAAAAAGCTTTGGGTGCCGTCCATAACAGCGCGTTAAGCCAGCGGAGGGTATGCTTTCCCTCATGTGTCGCGCGTTTTAAAGCCCATTGGTATGTTTCTTTCGCAAGCAACCTGGCGCTCAAAAAACCGCTCGCCCATTTTCCGGCTCCGGGAGCAAATACCGCCGCCGCGGCGAATCCATAAGTATTCCATTTAAGGTGACTTATCTCATTCTCGTTGGCTTCATCCATTGTGAGCCGGCTCAAGGCCAGACCGGCGCGTTTTGCTTCTCCGATAAAACGCCCTCTTTCTTTTTCATGGAGTTTGCTGATGAGGGCGTTTCCTCCGATGGCGCCGGCTGTGCCGCCAATGATAGCGCCGCCGGGGGAGCAAATTTCCGCGTAAGGACCGCAAAACAATCCGGCCTTAAAACCAATGGCCGCTCCGGCGAGTGAGGCTCCTCCCTCAATGCCAACCGACTCGGCAGTACCGGCATCATCATAGTGAAGACTGTTTTCCGCGAAAGCGGCCTTGTCACCGTCCGCAGAGAAGGGGATTGAATCTTTTGGCAGTAAATTTCCTTTAGAATCGAAAAGATGAGGTGCTTTTTTTTGGATGATTTCTTTGAGTTGACCGTGCGCCTCAGCGGGGGGGCTTACTTTTGTGTGTTCCCAATAGGAATGAACCGCCGTGACGGGAAGGCCACCCTGTTGCCAAAAATGAAAATAGGTCAAACCTTCGATTGTTGCGAGGGACTCCCGCATCTCGGCATGCATTGTGTGTTGAGAGAAGATATGTTCCGCGTCTTTGTATTCTCTTTCCATTATCGCAAAAAATTGCGCCAAATTTTCCTCTTTTGCATCGGCTCCTGCCAGATAGCCTTCACGAATGTGCCAGCGCTGGGCGGCTTCTACCGCATCCATCAAAGCCATCGCTTCACCTTCCGAAATTTCCCTTTCGTAACCTTCTTGCAACAAGCGATGAAGGGTGCCGATCATTTGATGGACTTTGGGGGCATTGTCGATGCTTCCGCTTTGCGCGTAAGTTTCCAAGATGGCTGTAAGGGTTTCCGCTCTTAATATGCGCCACGATTCGGTATCTCCCTTGGTCGCCAAATACATGGCAAAAGTTTCCGGGCCCGTCGTTCGCATTTTGACTTCGCGATCAAAATTTCCAAAGAAGGCTGTCAAACGTTCCATTCTTTTCTTTAGATTGGCGGAGGTGTTGGGAATGGCTTGAATCTCTTCCAGTTGAAAGTTGGCCGCTTCCAAATCAAGGCCGGCAGAGCTTGCCTGTTGGGCGGCCATTCTAAAATGTTCCTGTGCCTCTTCATACTGCCCCAATGCCGCCATGGCATTTCCTAAACGGGCCTCTGTCAAAATAGGTTGAGTCCCTTCCGGAGCCTGCTGAATGGATTGAGCCACCAATTGCGCGGCGAGTTTTAAATCTTTGACATATCCCGTTCTTTTTATTTTCAGGAGCTCAACATCGTGAAGCACTGCCGACAGTTTTTTGCCGGCTTCCACCATCCATGTATCCTCCCTTGTAACGATGGCGCCGCCGCCTCCGGTCATTGCCTGTGCCGTGCCGACGCTTGCGATAGCGGTTTGGAGTTTATTTTTTTTCGCCTCTTTTTTCTGAATTTCTTCATCGAGGGCTTCAATGGCACCTTTAAGCGCCAAGCCATGGGTAACGGCGGTTGCATTATTTCTTGCCTGTAACTCCTGCCTCGTGATTTGGATGGATTGGGCATTTCCGGGTTGATAACTGTTTAATGCCAGAGCTCTTTGAGTTGAAACAAGATTGGTAGGATCGGTATAAAGAGAGCTTGCGCCGCAACGACCCTCTCCCTCTGTAACAGGCAAACACTCGCTTGTTCCGAGGTCGTAGAGACCTTCAGAGCTTGAGGGGTTTTTGTTTTCAATCCTTGGGGTCATAGTCGTGGATATTTTTATTATTTAACTGGGGTTGGATCGGTTGATTTTAATTGTAACGGGAAAAATTTTTTAAATGAAAGAAAGGAGAGAATTCTACAAACTGTTTTGGTTTTCCTTTGTTGCATCATCTGCATCATCCGTTCTGGTTTCGCTCTTTTTAGACTGTTTCCAGCCCGCTTTTCCGAAAACTTTTATTTCGATGATTCAAAACAATTGAAAACTGACTTCAGTCAAGTGCCAACTAAAATATTATCATGCCAGAGTCAAGAAAAGACTCGGCCATTGCTGAAGAATTTTTTCACACCTGTGGATAACTTTTTACCCCCGCACAAGCACACCACGGACTCCAATAATGAGTTCTAAACGCCGATGGGGTGCCAGGTGGTTTTCATTTCTACGAATGAATTGATCCAGTAGGGGGATTGGGCGGTTGGTTTGAACCAGCCTTCGCCTACGGGGTAATCGTGAGCCACAATGCGTTTGACGTTGGTGGCCCCTTCTTCCTGGAGCAGTTTTAATATCGCCGGATCGGAGCCGGTGTAGTTGACGGAGTTGACATCCATATGTTTTGCGAGCGGCGTGATGAGTTCTTTTTTGTAACCCGTGATGATGTTGACGACACCAGCAGGGACATCTGATGTGGCAATTACTTCAGCAAAAGTGATTGCGGAGAGAGGAAATTTTTCAGACGCCAAAATAACAACCGTGTTTCCAGAAATAATCGCCGGAGCCAATTTTGAAACAAACGGAAGAAGGGCCAGTTCATCCGATGCGATAATTCCTACAACACCGGTTGGTTCCGGAATTGTAAAATTAAAATAGGGTTGTGCTACGGGATTTACCGTTCCAAAAATTTGGGTGTATTTGTCGGCCCAGCCGGCGTACCAGACGAGACGATCGATGCAGGTGTTTACTTCCTGTTCCGCTTTTTTCCGGTTTCCCGTTTTGGTCATGCTTTCAATTTCGTCGACAAATTCGCCGCGTCTTTTTTCCAAAATTTCGGCCATGCGGTACAAAATTTGTCCGCGGTTGTAGGCGGTTTTGGAACTCCAGCCCGGGAAAGCTTTTCTCGCGGCGGACACCGCATCCCGCACATCTTTTCTGGAACCTTGTGAAACATTGGCGAAAGGTTTTTTTGTTTTGGGATTAAGAATCTGAAAATAGCGTCCCGATTCGGTGCGTGGAAATTGTCCGCCGATAAAAAGTTTGTATGTTTTTAAAATTTCGGTGCGTGTTGTTTTAGTCATGGGTTAACTCCACATACGGCAAAAGGCCGTGCAATCCCCCTTCGCGACCGAAGCCGGATTCTTTGTAACCGCCAAAGGGGGATGCGGGATCGAATTTATTATAGGTGTTACCCCAGACGACGCCCGCTTTCAGTTTGGATGAAATTTTGAAAATTTTGGAACCCTTGTCTGTCCAGACGGCGGCGGCCAACCCATAAGCTGTGTTGTTGGCTTTTTCCACCGCCTCTTCCGGCGTGCGAAAGGTAAGGATTGACAAGACGGGGCCAAAAATTTCTTCCCTCGCAATGCGGTGAGACTGTGCAACCCCTGTAAAAAATGTTGGTGCAAACCAGAAGCCCTTTTCCGGAAGTTTGCAGGGAGCCTGATAAATTTCGCAACCTTCATCGACTCCCGATTTCACGAGTGCGCGAATGGTCTCCAGTTGTTCTTTGGAATTAACAGCGCCGATGTCGGTGTTTTTGTCGAGCGGATTACCAACGCGCAGTGTTTGCATGCGGTCTTTTAATCTGCGGATGACTTCGTCGTGAATGCCTTCTTGAACAAAAAGTCTGGAACCGGCACAGCAGACATGTCCTTGATTGAAATAAATACCGTTGATGACGCCTTCAATAGCCTGATCGAGCGCCGCATCTTCAAAAATAATATTGGCCGATTTACCGCCGAGCTCCATCGTGAGTTTCTTACCCGTGCCGGCGGTGGCTTGAATAATTCCTTTTCCAACGGTGGTGGAACCGGTGAAGGAAATTTTTTGAATGTCCTGATGACGCACGATCATGTCTCCGGTTTTGCCCGTGCCGGTGACGACATTGACAACACCCGGCGGAAGATCGGCTTCTTCAATAATTTTGGCCAAATGCAAAAGCGAAAGGGACGTTGTCTTGGATGGCTTGATGACGACGGTGTTGCCTGTGGCCAAGGCAGGAGCGATTTTCCAAATGGCGATCAGGAGTGGAAAATTCCATGGAACGATAAGGCCGCAAGGCCCAAGCGGACGTGTTTTGCGTCCGGGGAATGCATATTCCAGTTTGTCCGCCCAGCCTGCATAATAGAAAAGATGCGCCGCCGCAGTGGGGACATCAAAGTCCCTAGTTTCTTTGATCGGTTTGCCATTGTCCATCGTTTCCAGAATGGCAAATTCGCGCGCTTTTTCTTGAAGCTGACGGGCGATCCTGAAAATATATTTGGCGCGTTCAGCAGGTGCAAGTTTGGACCAGTATTTTTCGTAGGCGTTGCGCGCCGCTTTGACGGCGATATCCACATCGGCCTCATTGCCCTCGGCAATCTCCGATAAAACTTCTTCCGTCGCGGGGTTGATGGTTTTGAAATAATTTCCCGATTTTGGAGCTGTAAATTTTCCACCGATGAAAAGTTCGTAACGTGGTTTGATTTTAACCGGATCCGTCGATTCGGGAGAGGGGGCATAATCCCACTTTTTTCCAAACTGCAAACTTTTCGGTTCAACCACTTCCAGACGGGTCACTTTTTTTTCAGGTGCTGTCATAGGTCCCTCACTTCTCTTTAATCATTCGTAAAATAATCCAGCGATTGATAATTTCCCGTTGCTTCTTTTACCAATTGCATCAGCAAATCGTTTGTTAGTGTGCTGGCACCAAAACGAAACCATTCGTTGGAAAGCCAAGCATCGCCCAACGTTTCTTTCACCATCACCAAATATTGGAGCGCTTGTTTCGAAGTGCGAATGCCACCGGCCGGTTTCATTCCCACCATCCGGCCTGTTTGGTACCAGTAGTCGCGGATGGCTTCCAACATCACCAATGTAACGGGGAGTGTTGCATTCACGGCCGCTTTGCCCGTGGATGTTTTGATGAAATTGGCTCCGGCGTTCATCGCCAAAAAACTGGCTTTGCGCACGTTATCATAGGTTTCCAATTCTCCCGTTTCCAAAATCACTTTGAGATGGGAGTTGCCGCACGCCTCTTTGATGGCGACAATTTCATCGGAAACTTTTTCGTATTCGCCCGATAAAAAATCGCCGCGGGAGAGCACCATGTCGATTTCATCGGCTCCCATGGCCACTGCTTTTTTTGTTTCTTCAATTTTGATTGAAAGCGGAGTCAGTCCGCTTGGAAAGCCGGTTGCCACCGAAGCGATTTTAATTTGCGTTCCCTCTAGAGCTTTTTTTGCAACAGGAATCATGCTGGGATAAACACAAACCGCCGCAACACTTGGTGCTATTTGACTCCGCAAACTCTGCGAGTTTGCTTCGCGGCCCGGCAAAGCCGGGCCTTGACATGGACTCTGCCAATTTG
>Ga0155963_1100_pt3 | contig 11655 bp, 8 predicted proteins | sample RifCSPlowO2_02_FD_107617 | JGI IMG/M metagenome (GOLD analysis project Ga0155963, IMG submission 107617) | Deltaproteobacteria bacterium RIFCSPLOWO2_02_FULL_46_8 | reverse complement strand
CAGCCTACTCAAAATCGTCTTGATTTGAGGGGCCGTTTCTTCCATCCCTTCCATCACGATAAAACGGTTGCTTCCTTCCGCATGGTATCCTTCATAATTTGGGAAATTATTTCCCAGCGGTTCTCTGCTTGAAAATGTTTCAAAAAACCCGCCGGTAATCGCCTGATAAATCGGATCAGCGAAACCGCCGCGGGTGGAGAGTTTCCGAGGGGTATAGCTCGGTATTCCCGCCAAAGAGGCCTCCAATTCGGGAAATAAGTCACTGCCTTGGGACATCTCTGCCATGACTTTTGGATTGCGGATACCGACCTGAAGCAGATACGGAAACTTGGTGTTATCAGCCCAATACGATTCGCTGGGACCGATGTGTACGCGGAGCATGCCGCCGCCTTCGCCGGCATCAATGGTGGCCTGTGCCGCGATGGCCTCATCTCTTGCTTTGCCGGTTCGGAAAAACAAAGCCCACTTTTTCAGTTGGTCCCGAAGTTTGGGATCCAGAGCATCCCCGTCCACATTGAGAGTTGCAATTTTTTCCAAAGCGGCCGCCAGCTCCAAATGATCTTCTCTGAATTGGGGATGAAGCGGCAAAGGCGTTGCAATTATTTTTCCGTCTTTGAGTTCTAAAAGGGTGGTGGGTCTTAGTTCTTCGGCACTGGGGGAAAGGGTTTTGCCTAGCTCCAAAAATTTTTCCAACGTTACGCCGGGCCCCATCATGCCGCTGATGGCGGGGAGATCTGGGAAAAATGGCGCCAAGGAGCAGGCCATGTCGGAGGAAAACGGTTCGGCACAAACATCCCTGTGAAAACGGCCAAAAAGAATTTGAGAATAATAATCGCCGTGATGAACGAGCCATGCACCCAGCATGGGAGCTGAAGGATCTTCCTGCTTTTGCACAATGCGGTTCAGGGGAGGCTTGACTTCCATTTGAAAGAGTTCCACCGCTTTGCGTTCCGCCCTGTTTAGATTTTCAAGTGGGGCCCGGTAGGCAACCCGTTTATGAAAACGGGCGCTCTCTTCAACTTTTTTAAGCCGCTGTCTTTCCACTTCGGTCAATACTTTTCTTACATCGGTAACAAGTGCGTCGTTGAAAATTTTTGGCGTTGGTTGCGTTGATTTATATTTTTTTAGATCGGTGGCGGCGATTTTGAGTTCGTCGGCATTGACTGCAAGAGGATCTTTTTCGTCTCTGACCCATTCGAGTCCAATTTTGAGTTCTTGGGCAACGGCGTTGAAGCGCTGTCTAAAACGTGCGGAGGGTTCGGGGTTGTTGGGTAAGGTAAAAAGGGCTACGGCCTTTGGAAACGCAGTCTTTGTCGACATATCTTCTCCTTATTTTTGTTCTTATAGGTGGGCTTTAAGGAAAGTCGCTTCTTTTGCAAGGGATTTTTTTTGATGGATTTGATGAGTTTTTTAATAGACCTTGTGAAGAACAGCTCTGGGATAATAAAACTCCAAAATTTCCTTATAATTTTTGCCGGCTTGGGCCATCTCTTTGGCTCCCCATTGGCAAAGGCCCACGCCGTGCCCGAATCCCTTCCCTTTGAAAATAATTTCCCGCGGGGTGACCTGAACATCAAACCACGTACTCTTCAAATCTTTGTACCCGACAATGCGGCGAAATTCGGTGGCGCCTAAAAAAAGGGACATTTGATCTGTTTCAATGATGATGATGGCGTTTCGGGGGGATGTTTCATATTTTTCAGCGGCAATTGATTTGATCCGTCTCCCCTCCAGTCCGTGGCTTTTTAAAAGATCCAGCAGTTCTCGCGCGGAGAGATGCAACTCCCAACTACTGTAGGGACACTGTTCGCAAAATTTATCGACAATAGAAGAGGAAATTTCTTTTTTGCCCCAGACCCTCTCAACCGTTTCCGTTTCGCCGCCGCAACAACTGTGAAAGTAGACTGGATAAAAACCGCTATGCCAAAGTATTTCTCCTTCAGTTGCTTTCACCGCCTGTTCCACAATTCTGTCTTCCGTTTTTCCCAGAGAGCCAATGTAGACTTGGTCATCCGTATTGGATTCCAAATCGTAATTCTGTTTTCCGGGGCTCTGTTCTTTTTGCTGACGCATGGCATAAGTTCTGGCGGCCACCACTTGCGCCTTGATCGCCTCTATTGGCCAAGACGCGGCGATTTCGCCGTGCACCAGACCCACCAAATAATCTTCCATCGGAAGCTGGTTGAGAATTAAAAGTTTGTTGCGGGCCGTTCGCTGAATTTCCAATTCCCCCTTAAATTTTTTTTCTCCAACTTGAAGAACTTCTTCTTCACTTCCAATTTGAAGAGTGGAATCTTGATAAAGAATATTTCCTATTTTAAAGCCGTGAGGCGTTGACTGAATTTTTGCGGGACTTTCAATTTCTTCGGGAAATTCTTGAGACTGGGTTTTGGCCCAAAGTTTGTCTCCTTGAATGGTAACTTGGGGGATATCCTTCAAGACGGCAACACGGATGGTGGGTATTATAAGGAGGGAGAAACAAAAAGAACGCACTCCAAGTTTCATAATATCGGGGTGAACGACTCGCCACTTCGTGGCTCCTTCCCCCCGTACCCCTTTCATTTGCACCGGCAAAGCCGGATGCTCATTCACATAAGCGGAATGCGTACAATAAACCCATGAAATTAAAAAGCATTTTTAAGGGTGTATGGAGAAGGTGTCGGACACCTAAAGTTGCACGCAACAAATTTTTGTAAGTGACGATAATAGTAGAGAGGTTTACATAAAAACATATGCGGTTATCCATTCCCATCAAAGTTCTTTTTGTCGCGGGCTTGAGTTATTGCATCACCTTGCTTTTGCTGACGGCGGTGGCTCTTCATTTCGATCTTAATTTGAGAACGCCTGTAATGGGCGTCAAACTTTGGTTCGTTTTTTGGGCCATTGAACTGCTTGTTTCCGTGAGTGTTGCCACAATCGCCACCTATTATTTTCTCGACCGTCCTCTGATAAAACTGACACAGACAATGGCCGAGGCCGGTGAGGGAGATTTTCTGATCCGTGCTCCCGTGGAAAATGAAGACGAGTTGGGACATCTGGCCCACAGTTTCAACCGGATGTTGGCCAGACTCACCGATCTGCAGGCTAGAAAAATTGAAGTGGAACAATCGCTCATCATCACGCAGGAAGAATTAAAATATAAAAAGAGACTCGAAGAAAAAGGACGGCTCATTGAAAAGACAAACCGCCTTTTGGAAAATCTTGTGAAGGACCTTTCCTCCCTTTACGAAATCGGACAGGGAATCAATCAAACCCTCTCTCTGGATCAACTTTATCAAGTCGTCACCGATGTTTTGAAAAAACAACTTCGCATCGAAAATTTTTCTTTGATGACGTGGGATGAAAAGCACCACCTCCTGCGTATCAAGGCGGCGTTCGGTTTTGCCGATATGAAGCATGTGATGGAGCTTACTTTGAAAAATAAGGAAGGAGTGGCCGGAGAGGTCATGCACTCCGGAAAAACAATTTATGTGGGCGATGTTACTGCTTCAATCAAATTTACAAAAAGAAATGCCGCTTTGATGGGATCCATTTTGTCGATCCCTTTAAGATACAAAGGGGAAACGCTGGGGGTTGCCAATTTTGGTCGCGCGCGTACGCATGCTTTCAGCGGGGCGGATGTGAAAATGCTGACGCTTGTGACAAACCAAATTGCGCTGTCGATTGCCAATGCCCGTCTCTATACGCAGACGCGCGAGCTTTCCGTAACCGACGAGTTGACCGGCGTTTTCAACCGCCGACATTTCGGGCAGGTTGTGCAATTGGAATGGAAAAGAGCGGTTCGTTTTAAGCGGGACTTGTCTCTTTTAATGATCGACGTGGATTACTTCAAACGTTACAACGACACGCACGGCCATCCCGAAGGAGATATTGTTTTGAAAAAACTGGGAGAACTTCTCAACACCAATTTGCGCGAAGTGGATACCGTGGCGCGTTTTGGCGGCGAAGAATTTATTATTTTACTCCCGGATACCGACAAGCGCGGAGCCATTGCCGTGGCGGAAAAACTGCGTCATCTGGTTCAGGAGAAAATCAACCCGATTACAATCAGCGTGGGTGTTGCCTCGTATCCCGATGACGTTCGGGAGGGGGATGATTTAATTGACCACGCCGACATCGCCCTCTATGACGCAAAAGACAGGGGCCGCAATCAGGTGCACACCTATATGAGTTTCAAGGAACCTCCTCCCGCCATGCCCACTTCGGGAGAAGAAAAGAAAGAACCCAGTTCCAAAACCCGTTTGGTGCATTAGTTGGAAAATCGGGAGAACTTCCAATGTCCGTCGACAAACACGGTCTTCTTTCCCTCAGAATTTCTTATCGCGGATTCGAGTTTGATGACAGCCGTTCTGATATCGCGAATCTCTTCCGTTTTGAGGGTGGCCGACAATGCATCACGCAATTGCCGAACAACTGGTTGTTCTCTTTCCGTGAGTCCCGGCAACATTTCATTGATGTCTTTAATCAGTCCCCTGCCTCTTATTGTAAGAGCCCGGTAATAGACAATTCTCTCGAAGGAAAAACCAAGTTCGTTCCTTCTTCCTTCGGACAATGCCTTTTCACATTTTTCCAAAAGCGCCCATGCTTCCTCTGGTGTCAGACAGCGGTTTAATTTGCCTTCTCTGAGAACCCTGTTAAAAAAAGTGCCTGCTAGATAATGAGTCTTGCTCATATCGCGGACTTTTTGTTCCACTATTTTCCACTTTGCCTCCGTTGTTGGCACTTCCAGTAAATCGGCGGGCAGATTGTCTGAAGCAAAAAGTTCCCGAATAAGTTGCGAAATAGGTGGTTGCGGAATGGGCGGAGGAGTTTCGACTCTTGCCTTTGGTTTTTCTCGCGAGGGGGAGGCTCTCTTCTCACTGACTGCGGGCGGACCTTTTCTGTCCAATGCTTTTGCATCCAAAGCTTCGATATCTCTTTCGATTTTTTGTATTTCCTCAAGTTTCTCGTGTAATTTGTTTTTCAGTTTTGCAGGGTCTGCCAAGGTTTCAAGTCTTTTCTGCAACGCATCCGCCTGTGTTTCCAGTCTTTCAACGCCACAGTGTTTTAAAAATTCCAATAATCCAGCGTTATCTGTGAGTGCTTTTTTCGCTCTTAAATGAAACAGCCGCAATCGGAGAGTGTACTCATTGCTAAAATCTCCGAGAATTTGCATCAATTTGTCATCGGGTGGCAGAGTTATCAGCGAAGCCAAAGCGTCTCGTGCTGATGCGGCAAACCGGAGACGAGCTTGTTCAAAATGGGCCCGTGAAAATCCTTCTGCTATTCTTCGTAAAATTTGTCTCTGCGCTTCGCCATCATGGCGAAGACTCGCTTGGGTATATTGTTGAATTTGTTGGGAAAAAGTTTCGATAACATTACCATTAACGCCAGTGATAACGAAGGCCTCTCTAATATCGAACAGCATCTCGCCGGTGTTTTCGCCCCATCCCGCGGCAATGGCGCCCTGAAAGGCCTCAAAAGTGGTGAAAGAAAAGGTTACACTCATCTCTATTGTCTTCGGCAAACCCCCGAAAAAGGTTGCTTCGATTTTTAAAAAAAGTTAGCAACCTTTTTTGGGGGGCGACGATAACTATGGCATGTTCATAAATCTGTCATCGCAATGACGATAGATCAAAAAGGAGACTAAAAATGGTTGCCGCTATTACAGAAATATCCCTCCCGACATTTACCGGCCCTGCCGAGTTTGCAGACATTCTTTTTAATGATGGTCTGACAGCGGAACAGTTTGTTCTCCTTGGAGATGTTTTTGCAAGGGGGGACTTACCCCTGTTGGCCATATTGATGGTTTCGCGTCAGCATGGGTTGCCCATTGATGATCCCCATGCCAGGGACTTGATGCGCGAATTTATTATTCGAAATGCGGTGCGCATTCAGGAGCTATTGGCACAAGCTCGCTCCGCTCCAATCGGAGTAGTCCGATTTGATCTGGATGCGCGGAGAATTTTTCAAGCGATTTTACCAAAACCGGAAAGTATGCGTGTTGCGGAGGCGGGCGAGTTGGCAGGAAGTGTTGCCGGGGCAACAGAGGCAATGGATAATGATCGGAAAAGTTTGCGCGCGCGATACGCACGACCCGCCGTTGTGGCTTACAATGTGGATGGAAGACGACTTGCTATTGCTACTTCACGGGTGGCTCTTGAAACAAAACTGGCAAGGATGATAACGTTGGAAGGAGATACAAGAAATTGGACAATTTTAGTTGCCGATATTCATGGGACGGCCGTGTGGCGGCGATTTGATTTTGGTGATCACTCTAGTCGGTACATGGACAGAGTTGCAAAAATTCGTACAGAGGCGGATCGTCTTTCTGCCAAAGGATTTGTCGTTTTTCGGTTTAATTTGTGGTGGAAAAAAGCAGTGCAACGGATACAGGATTCCCAAAATATTTTGGCGCTGAATGTTTTGAGAGTAGCACTTGTGCAATATAATGGTGGGAGAATTTCTTACAGCACCTTGGTTAAAGTTATCAAGACGTTGGATGTTGTAATAAAACAGGACCCCGCGGCAGACATTTGGAGCCTCTTTGTAGAGGATTCTTTCAGATACGGTGATAAAATTCCAGACACCTATTTTCCCGAAAAAATTGTCGCATGGAAAAGCGGTTCGCTTCCCGAAGGGGTTCGTGTTTTCGTCATAGAACAAGTCCCCTTGACAACGCCTTAAAAATCGTTTTTGGTGCCTCCTCACTATGAGTATTCTTGTCGTTGGATCGGTTGCGTATGATGACTTGGAGACCCCCTTTGGGAAAAAGGATCGGGTTCTGGGCGGTGCCGCCACACACTTTTCGGCCTCCGCCTCTTTTTTTACTCCGGTACAATTGGTCGGCGTTGTGGGGGGCGATTTTGACGAACGGGAAATCACCTTTTTAAGAGCCCGTGGCGTTGATTTCGCGGGTCTTCAAATTCAACCCGAAGGAAAAACATTTCATTGGAAGGGCCGTTACAGTTTTGATCTGAACGAAGCCCAAACTCTGGAGACGCATCTTAATGTTTTCGCTCAGTTTAATCCGGCTTTGCCCGCCCATTTTCAAAAATCTCCTTTTGTTTTTTTGGCCAATATCGATCCTGAATTACAGCTCAAGGTTTTGGAACAGGTTCAAACGCCTAAATTTGTGGCGATGGACACCATGAATTTTTGGATCAGCGGAAAACGGAGTGAATTGAAAAAGACTCTCGCCAAGGTAGATATTCTGTTGATCAACGAAGGGGAAGCCCGCCAATTAGCCGGAGAACGTAATTTGGTGAAGGCCGCCAAATTGATTCGCAGTTGGGGACCCAAAACTCTTGTGATCAAACGCGGTGAATACGGTGCGTTGCTGTTTACCGGAGAAGCCATTTTTTCCGCGCCGGCTTATCCGTTGGAAGATTTAAAAGATCCAACCGGCGCCGGAGACAGTTTCGCGGGCGGCTTTATAGGTTATCTTGCCAGTCAAAATGGTGATCTGAACGAAACCGCTTTGAAGAGAGCCATGATTTGTGGTTCCGTGATGGCCAGTTTTCAGGTGGAAGATTTTGGATTGGATAGAATGCGTCAATTAACCAAACAAGAAATTAATGACCGCTTTCAGGGGTTCAAAGTGTTGAGCCACTTCGAAACGGTCCTTTTATAAAGGAGCTTATCATGAGTGAAGTTCTAGTTGTGGCCTCCAAGGTCAAAAAGTACATCAAAGAAAAAGCCGACATGAATACCTCGGGAAATTCCTTCGAAGCCTTAACCGCGGTGTTGAAGAAGACAATCGATCAGGCTATCGAACACGCCAAACAAGAAGGCCGTAAGACAGTGATGGATAGAGATATTACGCTCTAATCTTGTTGAAGGCCGTCCAAAAATCTGGGAAGGATTTGGAGACGCATAAAGGGTGGAGGGTTTTGGGCGTTTGTTTATGCGCCAATCCCAAAACCGCGCCAGCCATGATGATGCGGTGGTCTGTGGAATCAATAACGTTTGGGTTTTGAAAAAGTTTTTGCATGGCTTCCAATCGGTTAGATTCCTTGAATTTTAGATTTTCTATTCCTGTGAGTTTGCCTTTTCCTTCCGCGCACGCATTTAACACGGAAACAATCGGAAAAAGATCAGGAGAGTCTTTGATATCCCATTCGATCGCCCGCAGTTTCGAAGGAAAAATATTCAGATCATCTCCGCTCCACTCCAGTTTTCCTCCCATCTCCTTTGCAATGGTTTCAATCGCACGATCTGCCTGCAGGCTTTTTTGATTAAGGTTTGTCAACGTGAGAGGTTTTGACAAGAGACCCGCGGCAATAAAAAACGCGGTGGCAGACCAGTCTTTTTCAATTTTCATTTCCGTGGGATGATATTTCTGTGGAGTTACATAAAACTCCGAAAAATCTTTTTTGGTTTTAATTTTTACCCCAAATTTTTTCTGCACGTCGAGAGTTAGCTCAACATAAGGTTTTGAAATAAGCGGCGTGGTGAGTTTAATTGTAACCGGTTTGTCAGACAGAGGTGCCGAAAGCAAAACGCCAGAGAGAAATTGGGACGTTGTGTCTCCGGGAAGTAAAATTTCAGAAGAATTATTTTGAAGCGCCGCAAGCAACGGACGGATGGGGCGTCGCAAAAGTGAATCAGCACCGGTTATTTCACAATCAATTTTCAAAAAATGGGTAAGCGCTGTGATAAAGCGATAGGTCGTCCCCGACTCGTTGCAGTTTAGTTTTTTTACGGTCGTTTTAAAATTACTACCATGCACAATCCAAGCCCGTGCAGATTTTTCAATCCGGACTCCCAATTTTTCCAACACATCACACGTTGTCAACGTGTCGTCACAAACAAGCGGATTTAGAAGAACACTTTTCCCTGAGGCCAGTGCGGCACAAATCAACGCGCGGTGAGTAATGCTTTTTGATGATGGGAGATCAATCATTTTGTCCTACTGATTGGTGTAAAACACTCTGGTGGGCCCTCCAGGATTTGAACCTGGGACCAATCGGTTATGAGCCGACCGCTCTGACCGCTGAGCTAAGGGCCCCATCTTCCTCGCATCTCATCCAATTTAGCAACACGGCGACACGGCTAACATTTTTATTCTTGGGTAACAATCACAAAAGGGTTGGACAAAATTTGATCCGGCATTTCATCAGAGGGTTTATCGCAGAAACTTATTTGGATGCTAAATTGTTGGGCCCCGCCATCCAACAGTTGGGATATGGGAATGGCAAACTGTTGTGCCTCTTCGCGGTTGTGCACCACAATACAATCGCCTTTGTTATCCAATCGGACTTTTTTCCATTCTTCCCCATTTTTCATAATCCGCACTTCATTTTTAATTCCAAAAGGATATTCGGTAGCGCGCACAATTTGAAAAACCAGATTTTCTCCCGGATGATAAATGTCGTAACGAGTCACGGCGTAAATCTGTTTGTTGTGCGTTGAAATATCGGTATAAACTTTGGAGGTTGTTTCATCCCAGAAACGAGGAGGACCCGTGTCGAGATGGATTGCGTTGCCGTGGTAAAAACCAACGCCGCAACAATTTAATTGTCGCGCATATTCCCACATTCTTTTGGCGCTTACGCCTTCCATAACAAAATCAGCCGCCATGCCTTCCAGATGCAGGCTTGCCTTTCCCGCAAGTCTTCCCTGTTTGCGCAGATTTTCGTTGTATTGTGGACTTCTATAGCCCGACAAAATTTTAATTGTCCCATTTCCATGAGAGAGTTGTTCTTGCAAATAATCGAGAAGGGCAATCAATCTTGGTGAGAGACCGCGGAGTTTTGATGCGTTGCTAATTTTTAATTTTCCATTGCCGTGATAAAAGAAACGTCCTTCATCTGCCGCAAAAGTTGTGACGCTCAGAAAAAACAAAAAAATTCCCGCAAACCAAGATTTCATCATTTCTCCCCATATGCCATTTTTTTGACGGAAAAAAGTCGATTTTAACCCCTGTTGGAAAGGCGTCAAAAAACAGACACATCCTGCAAATGGGTAAGTACCTATTAAGACTAGTTTCGCCAAACGGCCCCCTTGGCAAACTCACTGAAAAGACAGGCTTTTTTTGGCATATCAATTGCTACATAACCGTGGTGGGGGGATTTAAGTATGCGCAAAGGAGGCCTGACATTGTCCGGATTTTTTAGAAAAATTAAAAGGGAAGTCCGGGAGAGAGCTCTTTTACTGCCGTGGGCCGTTTTGTTTCTCATTTTGGCTGTGACGGCATGGGGTTTTATTGATGCGAGCATTTTTGCGAGAGAGAGGGCGCAAGGTCTGTTTCGTGAACAAACCAATCAAATAAAAGCAAAAATCACCGCGCGGATCGAATCCTACGAAAAAATTCTGGTCGGTACAAAAGCCTTCTTTGAGCAAAGCTACTCCGTCGATCACAACAGATGGCAACGTTATGTGCGTCTGCTGGCCTTGAAGGAAAACTTTCCGGCGCTTAAAACCGTGGAATACATCGAGAACGGCCGCGCTCCTTTTCCGAATTTCATGATGCAACAAGCCGCGGAGGCGAGCCGTGATACGGGACGACACGCCCTCTCTTCAAAAATCATGGTGCGCCATGAAAAAGGTCTGGAACCCGGTTTTTATCAGATCATGCCGGTATACCAATCCGGTGTTGCCGTATCGGAATTGACGGTCTTTGAAAGAAGGGACCATTTGCAGGGCTGGGTTTATGGCTTGTTTATTGCCGAAAATTTTCTGCGGGATATTGCGGTCCCTGAAAAATCGAAAATGACGCTTGCCGTTTATGACGGACTTGAGTCAACTCCGGAATCCTTGTTGTTTTCAACCTTTTCCGATGACGAAAATTTTTTACTAAAAGAGGAATCAACGATAAAAGTCGGAGACCGTTTTTGGGCCGTTTCCTTTCGCTCTCTCCCCGCTTTTCACGCGCTGATTGACCAGAACAGACCATACTACATCCTCGGCATCGGTCTCTGTCTGGCCCTCCTCCTTTTCTTTACGACCCGCATCCTTATTGAAAAAAAGGAAATGGCGTTGAAACATCTTCATTCCGTTTTGAAAACTTCCGATGACGCCATTATCACCGAAACGCTCGACGGAACGATTGTCGGCTGGAACGCCGGTGCCGAAAAACTCTTCGGATATACGGCTTATGAAACGGTCGGACGCAACATTTCCATTCTTGTTCCGGGAAACAAGGAGAGGGAGACGCGGCATATTCTCAACAAGATCGGTTATGGCATGACGGTGGACCATTATGAAACGAGGCATATTCGGAAAGACGGACGAATCATCGACGTGGCCATGACCTCCTCACCGATCAAAAATGCCGCCTGCGTGGTTGTCGGTGCGTTGACGGTGGAAAAGGAAATTACACGGGCCAAAGAAAATAATACGCTGACGAAGGATATGGAATATTCGGCCCCCCATTATTTTTATGAGTCCGTCGCGAAAATTAATGCCTTTGGCAGTCATTTGAAAAGTCATGCGTCCAATCTCGATGAAACAAGCCGCGATTATCTGGATCGTCTTTGCAATTCGGCCTCCCAGCTCAAAAAGATATTGGAAAGGATGATTGATTTTTCGAAAATTTCCACGCCGACCGGGCCCCTTGCAACAGTGGACCTTAAAAAAATTGTGCAGGAAACCGTTTCCGGCTTGGAAATGCATTTGGTCCGTTCTAAAAGCCGTGTTGTTATCGGGGAACTTCCCGTTCTAAAGGCCGATGCC
>Ga0155963_1071_pt1 | contig 11665 bp, 11 predicted proteins | sample RifCSPlowO2_02_FD_107617 | JGI IMG/M metagenome (GOLD analysis project Ga0155963, IMG submission 107617) | Deltaproteobacteria bacterium RIFCSPLOWO2_02_FULL_46_8 | reverse complement strand
TAATACTATTGTCGACTATACGGGCGTTTTTTATCACGCGGCCCTTCAAACCGGCTGGATTCCCCCTTCTGTCAAATCAGACAAAACAAGTGTTCGGGATTATCTCCGTCAACAAGGGCAAGAAAACCAGTGGATAGAATTGCAGGGATTGGTTTACGGCCCACATATTTTTTCTGCCAAACCCTTTCCGGGAGTCGCGCAATTTTTGGAAATTTGCCGGAAAAAAGAGATTAATGTATTTATAATCAGCCACAAGACGCGTTATCCTTTTATGGGAGAATCGCACGACCTGCATACTTATGCCCTTAAATGGCTGGAGCGTAATCATTTTTTCGATGCCATAGGCGGTTTATCCCTGAAAAATGTCTTTCTGGAACTTACCAAACAGGAAAAACTTTCCCGGATTGCGCAACTCAATTGCGAATATTTTCTGGATGATCTTCCCGAATTTTTGACCGATCCCGGCTTTCCATCGGGCGTAAAACGTATTTTGTTTGATCCGCATCATAGCCATGAACAAACACAAGAATATCAACGCGTCACCTCGTGGGATGCATTCATCAAATTGTTGTCATGACATTTACAAAACAAATCACTTGTCTGCTCAAAGAGGCCGGTTTTTCAGGAATTGCCAATATTAAATCGCTTGCCGGCGGAAAGAACAATCAAGTTTTTTGCATCGAGGCTGATGGAAAACAATTCCTGCTCAAATCCTATTTTTGGCATCCCGCGGACCGTCGTGAACGCCTGAAATCGGAATTTCTTTTTTCGTCTTTTCTCTGGAAGAAGGGAATCAGAAATATTCCCTGCCCTTTGGCTAAAGATTCGGAACATCAACTGGGTCTCTATGACTTTGTTCACGGCAGAAAATTTTCCTGTGATGATGTAACGGAATCGGCTGTGCAGGAGTCTTTAAATTTTTTTCTGGCCATCAATCACCACCGGGAAGATGCGGAAGCAAAAACTCTCCCGGAAGCTTCTGAAGTCTGTTTCAGTCTTCAGGAACATCTGCAACTCATCGAGCATCGTCTCGACCGCTTCAAAGAAATAAAAGAAGAAAAGGCAATTGATATGCAGGCAAGAGATTTCGTATTTCACAAACTGGTTCCGGCATGGGAAAAAATTCGACGCGACATTCTCAAGGCAGGGGAAATTCAATCCGAGGAACGATGCCTTTCTCCTTCCGATTTCGGATTTCATAATGCCCTGCTTGCACCTGAGGGGACCATTTATTTCCATGATTTTGAATATGCGGGATGGGATGATCCTTCGCGCATGATATGCGATTTCTTTTGCCAACCAGAGTTTCCTGTTTCACTTTCTTTCTTCGATTATTTTTCAAAAGAAGTTTTTGGTTTCTTAAAAAATCCGATGGGGTTAAAAAAAACACGGCTTCTTTTACCAGCCTACCAAATCAAGTGGTGTTGCATCATGCTGAATGAATTTCTTTCAGAAGGAAATGATCGCCGAAAATTCGCTCACAAGGAAGAAAACACAAGAGTTAAAGCAGACCAACAACTGACCAAGGCAAAAATCTATTTTGAGAAATATTTGTAGCTACTTTTTTGGCCGCGCAAGAATACATAGCCCCTCTACTCCCATCAGCTTTGTTTTTTCAATTTTCTCGACTCTCATCGATTCTTGAATGAGCGCCAATAGTGCTTCTCCGGGTCTTATATATTTTCCACGATCCAAAGAAGTCAGAAATCGCCCGATCAAATTACTACGACTTTGCTGTATTGGATCACAAATGACAACCATTTTGGAAGCCACCTTGTTTAAAGTTATAAACAAAGCCCGATTCTCCTCATCCATAAGATGATGTGTCGCATCAATAAGAATGGCCGCTTCATATGAAGAATCATCTATTGAAGCGCGATTGGCATCGGCACAAATAAATTTTCGTCTCGCATTTCCAAACCGTTTTTGAGCATCAGCAACGTAGTTGGCATCCATGTCAATTCCAAGATAGTCTGCTTTTGTAAGCTGGCTATACTGCCCGGTACCGCAAGCAATATCGATAACCGAGGTTTGCGGTGTCAGACCAAATCCACGCAAAATCATCATTCTTTTGCGATAAATCCCCCCAAAAACATCTATTATTTTCCTGAAAAATCTCCAAACAAAAGGCGCCTCCAAAATGTCTGTAATTTTCCGATTTGGTCTTGCCATGATCGGCGTTCTTACACTATAGAAAAACCAAGTCAAATGAGTATACCCGCCATTATAGAATCTTCCTGTCCTGCCTGTAGCAGTTCACAAAAAAAGGCATTGCGATCCAATTTGACCGATGTGGAGGCACACATACCGGGCAGATATGGTATTGCCCAATGCCTCGATTGCCGTTTTATTTACTTATCTCCGCGGCCTTCCGCGTCCAGTCTTAAAGACTGCTATCCCGACACTTACTATACATTGCTCACGGCAAAACGGTCCTCTTTGAGTCAGAAATTATATCTCCTGCGGTACAAATTTCGGCGGCGCCGCATTCAGAAAGCTTATCATGGAATTCCCTCTTCTCTTTTGGAAATAGGCTATGGGGATGGTGCCTTCTTGGCACATCTGAAAACAAAATGGGGGAAGCAATGTCAATTGGCTGGGATCGATTTCAAACCTCCGGAGAACAGGCAACACTTGGATGGGATTGATTTGATGGAAGGCAACTTTCTGCAATTTCAGTTCAAAACTCTTTACGATGTCATTGTCATGTACGACGTCATGGAACATTTGCCGAACCCCCTTGAAACCCTGCAACATGTACATCAATTTTTAAAACCGGGCGGCCTGTTGGTCATGCAAGTTCCAAATTGGAATTCACTCGGGCGAATTCTATTTCCAAAACACTGGTCCGGCTTGCAAATCCCGCGACATCAAAGTTTTCTAACCAGAAAATCTTTCGAAAAAATGATCGCAAAAACAGATTCGAAATTAAAACAATTCAATCCGATATTTGATCCCGGAGATTTTTCAGTCTCCCTTTGCAATTGGTTTAGTGATTTTTTCAAGCTTCGCACACTTCCCCGCCAGGCATGGTTTTTTATTCCGGCAACGATTATTTTTTCGCCTGTTGTTTTTCTGCAATCTATATTTTTTAGAAACTCGGGAGAAATGGAGATTGTCGTTCAAAAATGACTGCTCATTCCCTGCGACGATATCTGTTTAATCTTCCGATCGACTGTCTCTCCCTACAGGAGACTCTTGACTGGATTGATAAAGCCATTCAAAAAAAAGAGCCACGCCAGCACACAGTTATCAATGCCGCAAAAATTGTTCTGGCTCAAAAAGATACGGAGCTCAAAAAAAGCATTTTGGAAAGTGATCTCATCAACGCCGATGGTCAGCCGGTGGTATGGGCGGCTAGATGGCTTGGCATTCCGATAAAAGAAAAAGTGTCCGGTTCGGATTTAATTGTTCAACTGTTGAAGCTGGCCGAAAAAAAACAATGGCGCATCTTTTTTCTCGGTGCAAAATCAAAAACGCTGGAGAGAATGATTGAACGACTTAAAAAAGAATATCCAACTCTGCAAATTGCCGGTTCACAAGACGGCTACTTCGCAAAAGAAGAGGCTAAGCCCATTGCCCATCGTATTAAGGCAACAAAAGCGGACATTTTATTTGTCGGCATGCCGACTCCCAAAAAAGAAAATTTCATTCGAGACTATAAAGATATCATGCAAGTCCCGTTTTCCATGGGAGTTGGAGGCACTTTCGACATTCTGGCGGGCCAAGTACGCCGGGCTCCGGCTTGGGTACAAAATATAGGCTGTGAATGGCTATTTCGCTTGTACCAAGAGCCGCGACGTCTTTGGAAAAGATACCTCAAGACAAATACTCTCTTCTTGTATATGGTTTTCCGCGCACGTCTTTTTCCCCACAAAGGATCATAACATGTGTGGTATCGCCGGTATTATATCTTCCAAGCCTCTTTGTGCAGGCTGGGCCAAAAACCTCCAAAATATGGAAGGCGCTTTAACGCATCGCGGGCCCGATGACTTTGGCTATTTTTGGGAAGGGTGCACGGAAGACCGACCGCAAAAACAAATAGAAACAAACCTTTGCCCCCGCCTTGCCTTTGCCCACCGGCGTTTAAGCATTTTGGATCTGAGTTCTGCCGCCCGTCAACCCTTGGTAAGGGGAGGAGGAAAAATTTTTCTGACCTACAATGGGGAAATTTACAATTTTAAAGCACTGCGGGAGGAACTTAGAAAAAAGGGGGCGGCTTTTCATACCCAATCCGATACGGAAGTTCTTTTGGAAGCCTATCGGGTTTGGGGAATCGATTGTGTAAAAAAATTTCGGGGTATTTTTGCTTTTGCATTGGCTGACCTTTATCAAAACAAGGTTTTTCTGGCGCGCGATCATCTGGGAGTGAAACCTCTATATTATTTGCATAAGGATCAAACTTTTTATTTTGCCTCAGAGATGAAAGCTTTTTTGAAAGTAAATGATTTTCATCCGGAAGCCGACTTTGATGCCTTAAGCCAATATCTCCATTTTCTTTGGATTCCCGGGACTCAAACAGGGCTAAAAAATGTTGCCAAACTAGAACCGGGGACTATTTTAACGATTGATTTGGCGGATGGTTCAACCACACAACAAAATTATTGGTCTCCGATCACTCAAAATTTCTCATCCCATGAAGATGGGATTGAATTGTTACGCTCTGAACTCAAACGTGCCGTGCAAGAAGAGCTGGTATCTGATGTTCCGCTCGGTGCTTTTCTGAGCGGAGGATTAGATAGTTCTTTGGTTACGGCATTGATGGGTCCCGCAAAAACTTTTTCGGTCGGATATTCCAAAGAAGATTTAGCCTATGACATTGTCGCTGATGATCTTCCCTATGCCAGAAAATTAAGCAAAACTCTTCAAGTTGATAATCACGAAATTCTACTTTCACCCAATGTTTCTGAATTACTTCCCAAAGTAGTTTGGCACTTGGATGAACCGGTGGGAGATCCCGCGGCAATTTCCTCCTATCTGATTTGCGAAACTGCCAAACAAAATGGCCTAACCGTCATGTTGAGCGGCATGGGCGGAGATGAACTCTTCGCCGGCTATCCGAGACAAAAGGCACTCAAATATGCCGCTTATTTTCGAAAATTTCCGCATTGGTTTCGCACTTTGATCGACGATACAAGTAGCCATTTGCCGGCGGCTGGAAAAAGCAAAAAGGCCAAGATGGGGCGCGCCTTGAGAAAGTTTTTGCAGGGAATTGAACAGAATCCCATCGATCATTACATCTCCATGGAAACCTACTTTCCTTTTGAACATCAAAGAAAGCTTGTAAAGCCGGAGGGTCCCTTCTCCAAAATTCAATCGCAATTCTCCGGAGAATATAAGAACATCCTCAACGAAATTAATCGTTTGTCATCCCTTCCCTCCCTCAAACAGGCCCTCCTCCTCGATTTACTGACTTATCTGCCCTGCCTCAATTTGGCCTACACCGACAAAACATCGATGGCCCATAGCGTAGAAGTGCGTGTCCCCCTTCTGGATATTGAACTGGTCCATTTCGCTTTGGCACGCTCTGAAAATTCCCTTTTGAAATGGCGTCGGGGAAAGTTGGAGGGGAAATGGCTGTTGAAAAAGGCGGCGGAACCTTTCTTGCCAAAGGAAATTATTTGGCGTAAGAAAGCGGGTTTTGGAGCCCCGGTCCGCTCATGGCTTCGCAATGACTTGAAAGAAATGCGGCATGAACTGCTGGGAAAAAATGGATTGGGTGCCAGAGGTTGGTTTCAGGGCAAAGAGATCAAAAAGATTGAAGAAGAATTCTTGACCGGCAAAAAAGATCACGCACTCAAACTTTGGATGCTAATGTCGTTGGAACTTTGGGCCAAACAATATCTGGATTATAAGACTTGAAAAACTAATGAAACAAATTATCCAAAATTATCGCACAGGACAATTGAGCGTGGAAAAAATTCCAACGCCCCAATTAACACCCTCCTCCATTTTGGTGCGCACACTCTATTCCGCTATTAGCGCGGGAACAGAAAAGACAAAAATAGATACCGCCAAAATGTCCCTGTGGCAAAAAGCCAAATCAAGACCTGATTTGGTACGCAAAGTCATCGACAAAGCTAAAAAAGACGGGATTTTCTCCACACTAAAAATGGTTCAAAATAAGCTCAATGAACCGGTGCCAATGGGTTACAGTTTGGTGGGAAAAGTGGAAGAGGTCGGGGAATGGGTGGAGGGAATTCAAGTGGGAGATACAGTTGCCTGCGCTGGAGCCGGATTTGCCAATCATGCAGAATATAATGTTGTACCTCATCGTTTGGCAGTCCGAGTGCCATCAAACACTCCCCTTGACGAAGCCGCTTTCACAACTATCGGCAGTATTGCCTTGCAAGGGATACGTCAAATGGCTCCCCAAATGGGAGAGCGCGTCGTTGTAATTGGTTTGGGTCTTTTAGGACAAATCACCTCTCTTCTTTTAAAAGCTAATGGCTGTTTTGTCTTTGGTATCGAAAAAGATCCATGGAAGTTGGAACAGTCTCAAAAACAAGGCATTGTTTCTGATGCGGCTTTGGCTGGAGATTTTGGATTGGCTGAAAGAATCGGAAACTGGACGCGAGATCGTGGCGCTGACGCCGTCATTCTTACCGCTTCGACCCCCTCCAATGAGCCTATTGAACAGGCAGGAATCTTCTGCCGCGAGAAGGGGCGCGTAGTCATTGTGGGAGCCGTTGGAACACAATTTTCCAGAGAACATTATTACCACAAGGAAATAGAAATCAGAATGGCCCGTTCCTATGGACCCGGCCGTTATGATCCTTTTTATGAAACGTTAGGTCTTGATTACCCTTCAGGATATGTGCGTTTTACCGAACAGCGCAACATGGAGGCCTTTTTAGATCTTCTTGCCTCAAAGCATATAAATCTGGCTCCGTTAATCACCCATCGCTTTCCTTTTTCGGAAGCGACTCAGGCTTTTGAATTATTAAAAGATGAGAAAAGTCGTTATTTGGGAATCCTACTCGACTATAACTCGCCAACAAATACACCTGAGTGCGCAACTTCTTCAATCTCCATACCTACACCTACAGAAAAATTTTCCCCTTTGACCACCGGTTTTATTGGACTGGGCAACTATGCCACGGCCCAAATTTTGCCATGCCTGCAAAAAATAAAAGGCATTCGGTTTAAAAAAGTGACAACCGCTTCCGGACTGAAAGCACAAATGAAAGGCCAAGCCTTTGGCTTTGAAGAAACGGCACAAAATCCGGAAGAAATTTTGACAGACCCGGAAATTGGAACTGTTTTTATCCTTACCCGTCATGACAGTCATGCCGCTCTTGTCACACAAGCCCTGTCTGCAGGGAAAAATGTCTTTGTGGAAAAACCGCTTTGCTTAAATCGTGAAGAACTGCAACAGATTCAACAGGCTTATGACACCAATCCGGGACTTTTAATGGTGGGGTTTAACCGGCGTTTTTCGCCTATGGTTCAGAAAATCAGAAAAGAGTTTTCTCACGGAGCAGAGCATATTTTATGCAGGGTTAATGCAGGCGCTCTTCCCGCGGACCATTGGTTGAATATCCCTGAAATCGGCGGGGGGAGATTGTTGGGTGAGGCATGCCATTTCATTGACTTAATCGCCTATCTTGGAGCAAGCCCAATCCAAAGTGTCTTTGCAAAATCCCAAGGAGAAGCAACAACATCCTCTGCAAACACCCAAAATTGCCACCTCACTCTCACATTAAAAAATGGCGCCCTAGCGACAATTCTTTATTTTTCTTCAGGCAATAGCCGCTTACCGAAGGAATATTTGGAAATTCACGGAGAAGGAAAATCGATTATTTTGGACGATTTTGTTTCCATTCAAATCGCTGGAAAAACAAAAAATAAAGAACGTCAGCAGGACAAGGGACAAAACAATATGCTTCAGACTTTTCTTCAGGCTTGCAATGAAGGAAACAGACATGCTTCCCCCATTTCTGCTGAAATGATTTGGAATACAACATCTGCAACCTTGGCCGCCTTGGAAAGCCTTAACAAGGGCCAGCCTATTTTTATCGATGTCTAACTTCAATCTTCAGGAAATTTACACAACCAAAGAGGCTGTTTTTCATTGGTTGGAGAAGGATCAATGGAAAGGATGGGACCCCTTCGATGGGTTGGCTTCTCCCTATTTCAACGGAATACTAACATCCGAGAACACTTCCCTAAAAAAGTGGCTTGGTATTATTCTATTGCAGGTGGTTAAACGAAGCCCTTTTAATTTGCGCCCGTTGCTTAAAATTCCACGCCAGGAAAACCCTATGACATGGGCCTCCGGACTCTTGGGTGTTTTGGAAAGTTTGCAAAGGGAGAAAAAATCATCTCCTTTATTTGTTAAAAACGCTGTGCAAAAATTGATCGATTTGTCGGATCCAAAAACTTCACTATGGGGTTATCCTTTTCCGTGGACGGCCAAGGCTTTCTATTTAAAACCGGGGGAACCGAATTTGGTGCTATCCAGCCTTTGTTTGCGGGCGTTGGCAAAAGCGATTTTGGTTTTAGAGGATAAAACAGAACAAGCACGAATAGGGAGGGAACACTATCAAAAGGCCGTTAATAATTTATTTCAGATTTTTTATAAACCCAATGAGGGTTATTTTTCGTACGTCGCGCATGAAATGGTTTTGGTCCATAACGCGAATCTCTTCGGCATAGAAGCAGTTTTTTATCTCAAATCCCTAGGGATTGAAATTTCCACCCAACAGGAAGAGTGGGCAAAAAAAGCCCTACAAAAAACCTTGTCGGCTCAATCTCCCTTTGGCCGTTGGTCCTATGGAACCAAAAGTCATCATCAATGGTGTGACAATTTTCATACTGCTTATAATCTCATAGCACTGGCCAATATTTATCGTCTTACACAAGATATCCGCATTCCATCGGCGATTCAAAAAGGACTTACCTTTTATCTATCACACGCTTTTACTCAAGACGGTAAAGCCCGTTATTACGAAAATAAAACATGGCCGATTGAAACTCATTCAGCTACCGCCGCACTTATTTGTCTTTCGGAAATGGTTAAAGGGGGATGGTTGGTTAAAGAACAGGCTCAAGCTCAAGCCCAAAAAATTTGGAAGGTTTTAAAAATACGAGCTTGTTTGGGAAATGGGAGATTTATCTACAGGGAAGGACGTTTGTGGAAGGTACGAACGGTTTTCAACCGATGGACGCAAAGCTGGGTTTATTACGGGTTGGAATCGCTTCTTTCCCTTTTTACTTAATTGCTAAAATCCATGGTAAAGGAAAGATTGGCAAACTCTTTATGGGCAACGAGGCGTACATGTATGACATCTTTTCCCTCTTCGGGAATTTTTGTCAGGGCAACCGCAGGAAGTTTTTCAGGGGAAAAATCTTCTCTCTCGGTCAGGAAAGGATCAACGACAAACACCCGTGCCATTTTTCCAAATTCCTTGGCCAAAGCGTGATAAATTTCGATAGCCGGTGATTCGCGGAAATCGGCCACATCAGCCTTGTAGGTCATTCCAAAGAGATAGATTCTCTGGAAAATTCCCGTTTCTTTAAAACGCTGACTCACTTTTGCATGAATGGCATTCACCACATAATGGGTTTTTTCCAAATTGACCCGCCTTGCGGCACGAATCAAGGTTGTTTGTTTTGGAGCTGCTTCAACCAAAAACCATGGATCAACCGCAATGCAATGTCCTCCTACTCCCGGACCCGGCGTTAAAATATCCACTCGCGGATGATGATTGGCTAATTGAATCACCTCTGCATGTGGAATATCCAAATGGGCGCACAACATTGATATTTCATTTGCAAAAGCAACATTGACATCGCGGTAGCTGTTTTCCACAAGCTTAACCACTTCCGCAACACGGGCAGATGTTTCAAAAATTTTCGCATCAACAATTTTGTGATAAAATTGGCGTGCTTTTTTTGCGCAATCCGGAGTCAATCCACCAATAATCCGCGAATTAGTTTTAAGCTCTCGAAGAATTTTACCCGGCATCACCCGTTCCGGACAATAGGCAACAAAAATATCTTCCCCAATTTTAAAATTTTTTGTGCGAATCGCGTCCCCGATAATTGTTGCAGTAGTCCCCGGAGGAGAAGTACTTTCCAAAATAACCGTATCTCCTTTTTTTAGAAAAGGGAGAATTGATTGAATGGCTGTCTCTACATAGGTTAAATCGGAAAGATGATCTTCTTTAAAGGGAGTGGGAACACAAATAAAAAAACAATCCGCAACATCGGGCTTGATAGACGCGGTAAGCCTACCCGCTCGAACAACTTCTTTTAAGGCATCACTTAAATTGGGTTCGTTGGTTAAGTGAGAATCACCAACGTTAACATTTTTTACGATTTCAGGGTTGATATCAACTCCAAACACCCGAAAACCGGCTTGTGCAAAAAGACAGGCGGTGGGAAGACCAATGTAACCGAGGCCAATGACGCAGATACGCTGTTCGGGCTTATTCATTGAGGAGCACCTGTACAATCCTTTGGGCGGCCTGTCCATCTCCAAAAGGGTTGGTTTTACCTGCCAAACTGGGCTTCTTTTGAAGCAGGCGAAGCGCGGCTGAGACGATCGCATCTGTATTAGTTCCCACTTTTTCACCAAAACCGGAAGTAATCAGTTCCTGTCGTTCCGTTGTTTTGCGCATAACCACCACTGGTACCCCAAAGGACGGCGCTTCCTCCTGCACACCTCCGGAATCGGTTAAAACCAGATCGGAATGCATCAGCAGAAACAAAAAGGCATCGTAATCCAGAGGCTTGCTTAAGATAATTTGGGAACATCGAGACAATAATTTGGCAATGGGACCGCTTACATTCGGATTAGGATGTACGGGTAAAATGAGTTTAGCTTTAGGTATTTGTTGGGCAATAGCTAGAAGAGCATGACAAGTAGATTCCAAATCTTTCCCAAAACTTTCGCGACGGTGTGTTGTCACCAAGATCAGAGGTTTATCCTGACCTATATTTAAACCGTACTTTTCTTCAAAAATTGCATGTAAACGCGTCATGCTCCCATCATTTTGCATTTTTTTTCGAATCTGAAAAAGGGCATCAACAACAGTATTGCCGGTGACATAAATTTTTTCTTTATGAATTCCTTCTTTTAAAAGATTTGTTTTAGCCAGATCCGTCGGCGCAAAACACCATCGGGCCACGTGGTCAATTAAAAGACGATTAATTTCTTCCGGGAAAGGATTATTTTTATCGAACGAGCGAAGGCCTGCCTCCACATGAGCCACGGGAATCTTTCGATATGAAGCTGCTAGGGCCGCGATAAAAGCAGTTGTTGTATCACCCTGGACCACCATACAATCCGGATTGATCTCATCGAGAAGCGCGCGAAATCGTTCCAGCGCGCGCGAAGAAAAATCGAGCAAATCTTGATTTTTCCGCATCAATTCAAAATCATAATCGGGTTGAATGGCAAACAGAGTCAGCATCTGTTGCAACAGTTCTTGATGCTGTGACGTAACACAGACAAGGGAGGTCACCCCCGTTTTTTGCTGTAGAGCGGAAATAACCGGAGCCAGCTTGATAGCCTCCGGTCTCGTTCCTAAAACAGATAAAATCTTCATTTAAAATAGGGTGTAAATAAACGGGGCAACCACAGAGCCTTGGCTTAGCACCAATAATCCAGAGAGCAAAAATAAAAAAATCAGGATGGGCAACAACCACCATTTTTTAC
>Ga0155963_1010_pt1 | contig 11987 bp, 9 predicted proteins | sample RifCSPlowO2_02_FD_107617 | JGI IMG/M metagenome (GOLD analysis project Ga0155963, IMG submission 107617) | Deltaproteobacteria bacterium RIFCSPLOWO2_02_FULL_46_8 | reverse complement strand
CTTTGTCATCCAGAACGGGGGACGCAAAAAGATACATTTGATAACCTGAAATCTTCTCGTAAGAACCTTTTCCGATTTCGCCCTCAGCTTTTTCAAATAGAATATCCGGCTTCGGCGGAAATATTCCTGAAATTTCCTTCGTTATTGATATCGTATTGCCGAAAGGATCGTATACGGCGATGCCTATTACCCTCCGGTCACTGCTGATTTTCTCTATCATTTTGTTAAGTTTGTCCGGAGGTTTCCGATTGATGAGTGCATTCACGGATTCTTTCAATCCCTCCGTCACCAACCACGCACGGTGTTCCAGTTCGTTCTCCAATCTTTTTCTTTCCGATTGTACATTGAAATAGGACGACACCGCCGCAATTAAAGTCACGGCTATGATGATGGAAATGATTAGACGAAATGTGATTTTCATGAATGCATCGTATACTCCGCACGATGCATTGAAAGAAACAACAACAAAAAATGTTCCCTGATTTTACTGAGTGCGCAAAACAGCCGCGGCGGGCGAAGCACTGCTGGATGAAGAAAGACTGATGGAAGAGGGAGGGGAAGAAATTCTTAGGAAACGTGTTCCGGTACCCACAACACCATAATTAGCCGCCCCGCTATAAGTCGAATAGGTGGGGCCGCTCAAAATAGTACTGCGGCCGTCACTGGGCGTGCAAATAAGACAAACCCCCTGATAATTGCCGGTGCTGTTGTTGAAAGTCCGCGCATTGTATTTGAAGCGGGTGCTGGAAGTGAGACTGCGGTCGGTATAACCAAGGGCCACGGCCCAGTTTTTCAAAAACTCCGCCATCTCATCAAAATCACCCGAACCCGCATAGGCGGCGACGATATTGTTCACGCCGGTGTTCGTTGTTTTAACCAGATTCCCAAGAAAAGTACTGCTGAGGCCACTCTGCTCATAAAGATAACGCAAAAAGAGATACCCCGCTCCCCGCTGGGCCAAACTTGGGCTTCCGGAAGTCACAACGGCATTGCTTTGCGGCGAATCGAGAAAAAGATCATAACGGGAATAATTTTCACGTCCGTATCCGACAAGGTCTTCGGTAAAGTGCGAGATGGCCTCATTGAGCCAGTTGTCTTCGGCAGAGCCCGCGCGCACAATGGTATGCTGGTAATAGTTGATCAAATGTTGCATCTCATGCGGAAAAACAGGGGGAAGAAAATTCGACATCGCGAAGGCATTTGAAATTTTCGTTCCATAAACACCGGCGGAGTCGGGAGAAACCAGATAAACAATTTCACGGTAATTGCTGGCCGGAATCGAACCACTTCTTGCGAAAAGATCGCCGGCATAAAAGAACCCCGTTACCACTCCCCCGCCGGAACCGCTCAGCCTATTGACCACGGGAGTAATCAGCCCAACCGCAACACCGTCCGAATTGAGATCGGGATAGGACCCGAAAATGGAGACTTCGGTTGTCAGAGCTGTTTTGTAGATGGCGCAAAGATTGTCAATGTCGGCCTGCGACAAATCGGAGGGATTTGTACTGGTAATTTCATCATCAATATAGATGGCCACCGTGTCGTTCACGCATTTCACGGTGGCGTTTACGGTTGAGTATTGCGTCACATCGCTCAGGGAAGAGAGTACCCGGAAAGTATCCGTATCATTCACGGAAACCGTGGCGGATGGCGCAGGGACTCCGTCGCCTGACGACTTTCCCGCTGAAACCGATTTTGAAGAGGAACCGCTCCACGGCGCATTCAGCAAAAAACGTTCTTCATCTCTCAAAACTCCCTCGAATTGCGTTTGGACGGAATGGGGTTGACTGCTCCAAACCGGATCAACCATGGGATCGGGAAGTCCGAGCGATTTCCCCGCGGCATTAAGACTTCCAAGTGTTACCGTTCTGCTCGTGTTATCGGTTGCTTGCGATTGAACCAACAATTCATAGGTCGATCCGCTGGAAGCACCGCTAAAACTAATGCTCCCGCTTCCACTACTCACTTCGGAAAAAACAACATCGCCGACAGACATGGCGCCGACACTGCCCGCGGTGCTTCCACCGGTGCCGCTACCTGTTGTCTGAGCCGCCGCGCTTGTAGAACTGCCTCCGCCACCGCCTCCACTGCCACACTCCGCCAGCAAGGGAAGACTTAACAGAATCAGAAAAACATTTCTTTTGGTGTTCATCCTCACGAACACCAAGTAGAGCAAGCCGCGTGCCACAATGCGCCAAAAGGGCTTTTCCGGTTTTCGTAATCATTTTATGTATTTTAATAAAAGGCGAAGGAGTCAAAAAAATGGCGAAGAGTGAAAGGATACCCGACACAAATTCAAAGTGAGAAAAACAATACCAAATTGTATGATATCACTTGTGTTTTTTAATACTCACTTGGGGAAAAAATTGAGGTGTTTTCAAACCCGTTCAGGATGGGGTTTATGATGGCGTTAAAATGATTTTGGCCGCTTCTATGGGATTACGGGTTAACAAATCCATTGCCTTGTTGATATCAGACATGGGGAAGTGGTGCGTGATAACCGGTTTTGCATTGAGTCGGCCACTCTCCAACAACTCTCCCATCTGTTTCCACGTATCAAACATTTTGCGTCCGTGGATGGCAATCAGTTTGATCCCCTTAAAAATAATCTCTCCGGCAAAATCGAGTTCAATCGGTTTAGAGGGAAGTCCAAAAGCGGTAAAAATGCCGCCGTTTCGAACAGACCGGAAACCGGCGTGAATGGCTTTTTCGGCGCCGCTCATTTCAATAATACAATCAACCCCGTCTCCATGAGTTTGATCCAAAATAATTTCAGCCGGATTTTCTTTTGTGGCATCAATAATCACATCGGGACCGAGTTGTTTTAAAATATTTAGTCTGAATGGAGAAGCACCCACTGCAAAAATTTTGGTGGCGCCTAAACAACGCGCAACAGCAACGGCAAAAAGACCGGTGGGCCCGTCACCAAAAACCGCAACTTGTTTTCCCGCCACTTCGCTTTCGGAAACAGCATAGACGGAGTTTCCCAAAGGTTCCTGAATGGAGGCAATGTCCCACGGCATGGACTTGCTGTTTTTGACACAGCAAATTTCAGGTATGCTGATGTATTCCGCAAAACATCCATCGGCGCCAAAACCGATTGTTTTTAATTCTTTGCAAAGATGCATCTCACCGGTGCGACAACGCGCACAACCGAGGCAAGGAATATGACTTTCAAAAGAGACATGATCTCCAACATGAATATGTTTTACTTGCGAACCGATTTCCACCACTTCGCCGGTTCCTTCATGTCCGATAATGCGCGGAATCTCCAAATTTTTTTGGGCCCAGTCATCCCATTTATAAAGATGAACATCGGAACCACAAATGGAGGCGGCTTTTATTTTGACCAAAACGCGGTGGGAGGTTACTTCCGGCACGGGCAAATCGGTATACTCAAATCCCGGTTCCGCTTTTAATTTTGCTACGACTTTCACTTCGCCCTCTTTTTCTTCTTCACTTTTGGTTTTCTATCTTTATTTCCCAATCCATAATCCTTCACGGTCTTGTCCCAATTTTTTAAATAGTCGATGGCAATTTTACGCTGATAATCGCCGACCACTTCTTTGACTTCCGATGGCTGTACCACTGATGTTTCCTTTGACACTTTTTCCTCTTTTTCTTCCATCTCACCTTTCAAATGTCCTTCCAGATCTTTTTCACGAATGCGCATGAATTCTTCTTCCTCTTTTCCCTTTTTGGAGGGAGGAGACGGTTCTACCACAACATCGGGGTGAATTCCCTCCGCCTGAATCGAACGTCCGTTGGGTGTGAAATATTTCGCAATGGTGATTTTGAGAGCAGAGCCGTCGTCCAGTTCAATGATCGACTGAACCGAACCCTTTCCGAAACTTTGTGTGCCCAGAATCAGCGCGCGTCCCTGATCCTGCAGGGCACCCGCCACAATTTCAGAAGCCGAAGCCGAGCCGCTATTCATCAGCACAACAAGAGGAAAGTGTGATTTGGTCCCGTCTTTATCGGGGTTCGCTTCTCTGCGATCAATTTCTTTTTTTCTGCTCTCGGTGGTGACAATGACACCTCCGTCCAAAAATTGATCGGACACATCAACTCCCTGATCCAGCAAACCACCCGGATTGTTGCGCAGATCAAGAATCACCCCATTTTGAACTTCCTTCGCATATTTCTTGAGCATGTCTTTCAAAACTTCGGTGGTTCTTTCCTGAAAACTTCTGATTTTAATGTACAAATATTTTTCATCCAGAATTTCTGCGCGCACGCTTGGGAATTTGATAACTTCACGAGTCAACGTTACTTCAAAGGGTTGTTTGAGTCCCTGCCTGCCAAGGGTTATCTGGACTTTGCTCCCCTGTTTGCCACGCATTGCTTTTACCGCATCGCCCAAATCCATTTCCTTTGTCGATTTTCCGTCGATTCTTAAAATACGATCTCCGGACTGAATGCCCGCCTTGAAAGCCGGTGTTCCTTCCACTCCGGAAACAACGGTGATCCATCCGTCACGCACCGTGATTTCCAAACCCACACCGCCGAAAATTCCGGAGGTATCGGCTTTCAATTCTTTATAGACATCGGGGGAAAGATAGACTGTGTGAGGATCCAGCACCTGCAACATTCCGCGGATGGCACCGCGCAACAATCTTTGTTCGTCAACACTCTCAACGTAATCTTCTTCAACATAATGCAACACTTTGCTGAAAACGCCGAGAGTTTCATAACCTTTTTGTGTCAAAGCAAATGCAGGACTACGGACCATGGACCAGAGACCAAGGACCAACAGCAAAAAATACAAAACCGATTTTAAATTTTCACTCTTTTTTTTGTCCATAGTCCATAGTCCACGGTCCATGGTCCATTGTCCCGATCTACCGGTAAAGTGCATGGACTTTCTCCACGATATGTTTGGCGCTGATGCCGCAGAGTGCAATCAACTCCTGCGGTTTTCCGGAGCGCGGAATCTGGTTGACCGCCAGCCGAACAACACGGCCTCCCTCGGCACTCACCGCGGCGGAAACCGCTTCACCCAAACCCCCTTCGGGATAATGATCTTCAACTGTAATCAACAGTCCCGTTTGATAGAAAGCTTCGAGCAAAGTTTTTGTGTCGATTGGTTTGATCGAATAAAGATCGATAACACGAACGGGAATTCCCTCTTTTTTCAAAATTTCATACGCCTTCAGCGCTTCATGCAATGTTATGCCGGCGGCAACAAGCGTTGCGCAATCTTTGTCGGATTGATGAAGCACCTTGCATCCGCCGATGGGAAATTGCGTTTCGTTGGGATAAATTACGGGCGTTGCCGCGCGACCCGTCCGAATGTAGACCATGCCGGGATAACGACACGCTTCAAAAACAAGACGCTCACAGGCAACAGGATCGGAAGGATATAAAACAGCCATTTTTGGAATGGCGCGCATCATGCCTAAATCTTCAAGCGCCATTTGCGAAGGACCATCTTCTCCGATGGAAACACCCGCGTGCGAACCGCAAAATTTCACGGGTTGTTGAGAAATACCGCCCATCCGGATTTGATCGAAGGCCCTGCTGAAGAAGGCGCCAAAAGTGGAGACAAAAGGGATTTTTTTGCGGGCCGCTAATCCTTGCGCTACTCCCACCATATTTTGTTCGGCAATAAAGCATTCAAAAAACCGGTCGGGAAAAGCCTTCATGAATTTTTCAGAATAAGTTGAATTTTTTGTGTCTCCATCAAGGGCCACCACGCGGGGATTCGCCTCGCCCAATTTTTTCAGCGCTTCGCCATAGGCGTTGCGTGTGGCAACGGCACTGCCAATGGTGTAATTGGGAGCAGAGGGTTCTTTGGGGGCGGCGTATTCAGGAACAGAACCCAAAGGTTTCGCAATTTCTTTTTTAACTTGAGAGGGTTCTCCAATTTCCTGCAGGGCTTTTTTGAGTTCTTCGGGATTCAGCGCTTTTCCATGCCAACCTTCTTTCCCTTCCATGAAAGTCCCCGCCCCTTTTTTTGTTTTGGCAATCAGAGCAATCGGTTTCAATTGATGCTCCGCAAACGCCTCGTCAAAAGCGGCGACAATTGACTTCATGTCGTGTCCATCCAGAGTAATTGTTTTCCAACCGGTCGCCTCAAATTTTTTGGCGTAGGGCTCCGGATCGCATTTATACATTGTCTCCTGACTTTGTCCCAAACAGTTCGCGTCGACAATCGCGATCAAATTATTCAGATGATAATGCGCCGCGAGGCCTGCCGCTTCCCACACAGAACCTTCGGCACACTCCCCGTCTCCCATCAAAACAAAAGCTCTTGCGTCATTTTTGTCGAGAAAACGAAAATTAAGTGCCTGACCTACCGCCACCGAAAGCCCTTGTCCCAACGATCCCGTGGCAACATCCACCCACGGAAAACGCGGAGTGGGATGTCCTTCTAAATTGCTGTCAATTTTGCGGAGATTTAAGAGTTCTTTTTCAGGAATGACACCCGCCTCACACCACGCCCCCCACAACAAAGGTGCCGCATGGCCTTTGGAGAGCACAAAACGGTCGTTTCTGGTATCTTCCGGTTTGGATGGATCAATCCGCATGGCATAAAAGAAAAGCGCGGAGACAAGATCCGCCGCCGAAAGACAGGAACTGGGATGCCCCGAACCCGCGGCCGAAGTGGCGCGCAAACTGTGAATACGCAGTCTCTTTGCAATGTTTTCCAGATTTGAGAGGATTTGCGCTGATGAATTATCGCCCATAAATTTGGAGTCTCGCTATCAGATGCCCCCCAAAATGACAAGATCAGATGTTCTCAAAAATTCATTCACGGGAATGATCTCTATATCATCCACCCACATTTTCCTGTCGCCACCGTAAATGAAATAACATTTTGCGGCAGGGGAATCACTTGCGAAGGCTTTTAAACCTTTTAACATCGAGTTGTGAATTTTTCCGGTTCGTTTGATCTCAAACGCCTTGATTCCCTTTTCGCCGTAAAGGACAAAATCAACTTCCGCGCCCTCCGCCGTTCTCCAATAATAAATTTTGTAGCCCAACTTCAAATAATCATTCAAGGCCATCAGCTCCTGAAGCAACAAGGTTTCAAGAGCGGCGCCCTGTGCTTCTTCCGGCGTATCAAGTGGCCCCATCGGGCGGAGCGTTCTAAAAACACCCACGTCAAAAAAATAAAATTTGGGATGAACAACCATCTTACGCTTGGACTTTTTCGAGAATATGGGTATCCGGTAGGCAATCAGCAGATCTTCCAGAATTGTAAAATAACTTTCAACGACCTTTCGTTCAACCTCACATTCCCTGGCCACCGAGGATATATTTAAAACAGATCCTTGGGAAAAACTGGCCGCCTCCATAAATCTGGAGAAGGCACTCAAATTTCTGGTTAACCCCTCCTGCTGAATTTCTTCCTGAAGATAAGTTTTGACATAACTTTCCAAATATCCCTTTGGATCGGATTCGACATACACGGAAGGAAGCAAACCAAATTTTAGGGAGAGCTCGAGATTAAAATTCTCCCCAAGTTCTTTGGCGGTCAAAGGATAAAATGAACAGGTTAGAGCGCGTCCTGCCAGAAGATTGGGTCCGCTTTTTTTCAATTTCCTCGCGCTGGAACCGGTCAGGATAAATTTGTATTTGTATTTTTCGATAAGACGATGGACTTCATTTAAAAGTTCCGGCACGCGCTGAATTTCATCCAGAATGACCCAGTCCGAAAACGTCTTCGGTATCAGATTTTCAAGCCGGGCGGGGTTGGCTAAGAGCGTATTAAAAAGTCCGGCCTCCAGCAAATCGAGATAAATCCCTGAAGGAAAACCTGTTTTAACCAAGGTCGTTTTGCCCGTCCCCCGAGGGCCAAACAGAAAAAAACTCTTATTATTCGGGATGTTAAATAATCTGGAATACACAACTCCATTTTATCCTGCAATTTGGAGTTGTAAAGTGAATTTTCCTGAATTGACATCCGGTCATTTTACAAAGTTTTGCCGAGTTTTACGGAAAACCTTTTCATCCTGCCGTTGCCTATTTGGGAGAAACGGAAAAGAAAGTGGAAGGAGTGGATGTCCTCCCATGGCAAACAATGTTGTCCCGAATTTTTTCCCTGTCATAAAAAGCCAAAAACCATTGCAAAAGCGGGTGGAAGAATGTAGATGCCACGGGCATGTCAACACCCCTGCCACTGGAAACTACCTTGCCACCTTGGTTGGAGCCCGGAGCAAGTCCTCTGGAATTTGGGACGGCCGTTGCACAACTTGAGCAGAGCTTGGAGGGTCTTGTGATCCGGCCCGTGGAATTTTTGTGGGAGCAAAATCCCGTTTTCCGCGCCAAGCCTTTCTCCAGACAAAAATTAGACAAAACTTGACACTGATAGGTGTTATAATTTACACTCATCGGTGTAATTCTGGCGGAGTTAGAGATGATGCATTTATCGTCAAAAATATCGAAAAAACTCCTTGGCTATTTTTTTTTACATGAAGACGAGTCGCTGTATTTTAACGAAATAGTGAGGCGTCTCGATGAAGACAAAAGAAATCTTGCCAAAAAGATCAGAGAATTTGAAGCAGTGGGGTTGTTATCGGTTGAGTCGAAGGGAAATCTCAAAATCTATTCTGTGAATAAAAAATTTCCGTTGTACAAAGAGTACAAAAAAATAGTTCTTAAAACAGCGGGGATTGAAAACGAACTCAAGAACGCACTTTCAAAAGTCAAGGGCATAAGAAGAGCATTTATTTTTGGCTCATACGCTAAAGACACAATGGACAATCTTAGCGATGTGGATGTCATGGTAATCGGTGAACACAATACTATTGAACTGCATGGGGCCTTAAGCCGGGTTCAGAAAACAATGGATCGTGAAATAAACGTAACAAGCATGAGCCAAAAAGAATTCCATGACAAACAAAAGGATCCGTTTATTTCAAAAGTAGTCCAAGGCAAGAAAATTGTTTTGGTATGACGATATTCGAACCCAAATATTTTTCCAGATTCAAGTTCACACGGAACAAGTCGAGCGTTATTTCGAAAATGCCAAGCGTGATTTCAGAATCGCCGTTGAAGATGACCATTTGGAGGTCAAATTCAATTACTGCTACAATGCCCTGATCAAGGCCGGCATAGCTCTGATAGCCGCTAAAGGCGGAATGAAAACAAGAAGTGTTATCGGTCATCACGTCAAGATCATCGAAAAAATAGCGGAAATTTTAAAAGACAATACGGTATTGGCCGTAGGCAACGCCATGAGAACGAAAAGAAACGAGGATTTCTACGGCGGCGGAATTTTTATTTCTGAAAAGGAAAGTGCTGAATATCTGGAATATGTGAAAAGTATTTTGGAAAAAGCGCGGCAGTTGATAAAATAATCATACCCAAAACCATTGCAAAAGGCGTCGGGACAAGATAGATGCCGCGTGGATGACAGCGACATTACCACTGCAAACAGCTTTGCCGTCTTGGCTGGCGCCCGGAGCAGCCGAGACACAATTTGCCGAAGGCTTTGCAGAGCTTCAAAGCGGGTTGGAAACCCTCTCCGTTTTCACCGCGGGGACACCGGAAGCAGATGTAGCCAGATTTTTACAAGCCCTTTTTCACCCTTCCCGCCCCATCCAATTTTCACCGCAGGATTATAGAAAACTCCTTGGCCGTCTGGTTGAAGGCCGCCCCGCGGAAACACTTACCGTTTTCAGGACAGCAATGGCACGGCGCCAAACCCAAACCGGTTGGGTTGAACAAACACAAAGACGGTTTGCACAACGCCCTACAATTCCTTTTGCACCGGCACCGGCAGAGCGTGTGGAGGTTACAAGGCTCATTAGAGGTGGGCGTTTGAATATCGCCGGCAAAGACAAATTCCATGCCCATTTTCCTCAACATCTCGGTGAAACAGTTGCCGTGAGAATGATTGGCAATGTCGTTGCAGGAGTTGACTTTCTGAAAGAGGGTCCGCCTCTGCCCAAACCCCAAAGAGAATTTGCATTGATTTACCGTGATGGAAATCTTGTAGATTCCGTACTTCGCAGAATGAGTTCACCGAGATTGGTCCAACTGGGTCAGGTTGTTATAAAAATTTATCTCGGCAAAACGGGAAAGCTTCATATAGGGCACCGTTATCGGGCTACGTTTGAACAGTATGGCAATTATCCCGTCGAAGCGGAAATAAGGAATGGAGTCGTTGTGGAAGTCCGCATTTTAAAGCCGTCTGCCAACCTCTGGTCAGCCAAAGAAGTGGTGAAGGATGGAGTAAAAAATTTTTCACTTGTATATGATGAAACAGGAAAGCTGGTGGATGCCTTCAACGGATTTTTGCACAGCCGCAAACGCTATTATTTCGGCGATGATGTAGATTACCGCGGCTGGCCCATTCCGGAAATTATTTTCGGAGACGCAAAAAGTCCCGGAGAAATTACGAAGTTTGTTCTTTCTAATCCGGAAACAGGAAAAACAATTCGCCTCGATGCGAAAAAATATCGGCAAGAATTGGCGGACATTGCAACTTGGGTAGTTGAAAAAATTCCACCCGTAAAAGGGGGAAAAGCGATAGGTGGCAAAGAACCTAAAAGCACACTGCGCATCGGCCCGCGAGCACCCAATCCGGAAGAAGAAATGATCCGCGCGGAACAAATCGCGCGCGTTCGCAGAGCGCTGGACCGATTTACTCCCGAGGAAATGGACCTCCTCTTGGACGTAGCCATGCTGTACCATGAACTGCGGCGAAACACGCTTCCCGCGGGATTTCACTCCCTCTGGCTGATTGAAGAATTCGAAAACGAACTGGACACGCTCGATATGATTGCCGAGCGGCTGGAAGTCACACGAGAATGGATCATCCGAAGTTTCAAAAAATTGAGAGCAAGTTTGAGAGATTAACGATAAAACAGAGTTGCAAAGGGCCAATGAAAGTTTTAGTATAAAGTCGCTATGAAGAGTTTGCCAAAAGAACAGTTTATTGTAAATCCACGCGGGGAAAAAACAGGAGTTGTGCTGGATTTGGAGAGTTATCGTCAGCTTCTGGAAGATTTTCACGATTTAAGAATCATTGCCGAACGCAAATCCAATCCAAAATTTTCCTCAGCACAATTTTTAGCCCGTCTCAAGAAACATGGCCGCCTATAAAATTATTTTCGACCGTGACGTTGAAAGGGATCTGGCCAAAATCCCAAAAAAAATTGTTAAGGTTGTTTTAAAGAAAACTCTGGCGTTGGGGCATCAACCAAATCCTTCCCAGAGCCTTAAAATATCCGGTACTGAGGGACTGTATCGTTTAAGGGCTGGTGATTATCGTATTCTTTATTCTATCGATAACCGATCAAAGGAAATTACTATTTATCACATCCGCCACCGAAAAGACGTTTATCGAAATCTTTAACGACAGGCTTCTACCCAACAAACAAGAACCATTGCAAAAGCGGGCGGGAGGATGTAGATGCCACGGGCATGTCAACGACCCTTCCAGTGGAAATGGTTATGCCGTATTGGCTGGCGCCGGGTGCAACCGAGGCGCAATTTGTTGAAGGACTTGCAGAGCTTCAAAGCGGGTTGGAAGGTTTTTCTGTTTTCACCGCGGGGACGCCGGAAGCAGATGTAGCCAATTTTTTGACGGCCCTTTTTCACCCTTCCCGCCCCGTCCAATTTTCACCGCAAGATTATAGAAACCTCCTCGCAAAACTAGTGGAAGGCCGCCCCGCGGAAACACTTACTGTTTTCAGGACAGCAATAGCACGGCGCCAAACGCAAACCGGTTGGATCTACCAGACACGAAGGCGGTTTGCACAACGCCCTACAATTCCTTTTGCATCGGCAGTGCAAACAGAACCTGCAGAGCGCGTGGTGGTTACAAGACTCACCCCAGCCGGGCATTTGAATATCAAAAAATACTGGGCCTCTTTTTCGAAACATCGCGGTGAAGAAGTAGCCGTGAGAATGGTTGGAGATGTAGTTGTGGGGGTTGATTTCCTGAGAGACGGCCCTCTTTCATTAAAACCCCATGAGGAATCCATTCTCATTTTTCAAGACGGAAAACTGACGGATTCCATCCATCACAATAT
>Ga0155963_1098_pt1 | contig 13084 bp, 11 predicted proteins | sample RifCSPlowO2_02_FD_107617 | JGI IMG/M metagenome (GOLD analysis project Ga0155963, IMG submission 107617) | Deltaproteobacteria bacterium RIFCSPLOWO2_02_FULL_46_8 | reverse complement strand
GCCGGTCTGAAAAACATCGATGACAAAATGGGCATCGTGTTTTCCTTCTGCCACTTCAAGCGCGGAAGCGGCGATTGTCTTGGCTAGTTTGCTATCGAGTTTGCCAAGTTCTTCGTTGGTGAGAGCAGACGCCCATTTCACCAGCCCCAAAGCCCGGATCATCGGTCTTGAAAAGCGGTGCCGGCTGAAGGGAAAATTATTGACGGCGCGCTGTGTAGAAGCGCCATAAAGCATGTTGTCAGGAATTTGAATTTCTCCAATAGAATCCGATTCAGTGCGATATTTCATAGTAGCGTGACAGTTAACTCCGCTCTTCTGAGTTGGCAAGGATGGAAGTGGAAGGAAAAAATTTATGACTTCCGTGTCGCTTGGGCATACTCTGAATTTTCTTCAATACGATTTAGAACCTCTTTTACCAGTATATGGGTTTACGTTGCCCTGTGTAGACCAATTGTTTGATCGATAGGAATCAGAGAATGTTCGTTTATGTGGCATGACATACGTTCCCGTATTTTTCTTAGTGTACCCGCGCACACGTGTTGAGCCACCATACGATTTATAGGTTGGCATTTTGTATCCTCCATAACCCCCACGTTTCGCGAATAAATCAGAGGCTGAGAAAATGGTGCTCAATGTGAGAGTTAAGAGCAGTGTTTTTTTAATCATATTTTCTTCCTTTCAATGGCAATGATACTCACCATAATCCAAACCCCAAGACGCACAATTTGTCCAACAAGAATGGCAACCAGAAGAATCTGTTCTTCCCGGATGCGCAAATATGCTACCAACCCAAATATTTGTTAGAACTAAAACCATTATCAATATGAATGATTTCATAAAACCCCCTTCAAAAATACTGGGGTTGGTGCGATAAGGCATCAACCCCAGTTATTTGATTAACCAACCTGCTTAGGAGAGAAAGAAACTGGATTGATCGGGCTTTTCATCAAATTTGTGTTCAGTTTGCTCAGGCCGCCCCAGTTGTTGTAGGGATTTCCATCCGGGTTGGAGCGATAGTATGGTTGTACATAGGTACCATTTCCCCGTTGATATCCATGCACCCAGCCTGCCTTGGCCACCGAACTGACACCTGCTATTGCAAGAACTGCTACTGCTAAGATCATTTTTTTCATATCTTCCTCCTTGTTTGTTTTGGGCTTAATTGCCCTTCTACTCTTGCAAGCGGGATGGCCATCAAAACCGAACAAATAAATTGAAGATTTTATAACCATATGAAATAACGCATGAAATGGATGATATCAAAACAACTCTGAATCTTGTGGCAAGGGCCAAGGCCGGAGAAGATCAGGCCCTCAATCTCCTTTTGGAGCGTTATCTCAATAGAATCTTGCGTATTGTCCGAATGAAACTCGGTCCAAAACTAAGAACCAAAATGGAATCGATGGATGTTGTTCAAGAAGTCATGGTGAGAGCCGTCAAAGGGTTTGAAAATTTTGATCCCAAAAATGAAGCCGCTTTTCTTCATTGGATCAGCAAGCTGGTACAAAATGAAATTCGGGATCTGGCTGACTATCACGGAGCGGCGAAGAGAGATTTTAAACAAGAAACAGATAACAAAAAAGATTCGTCCATCGACAGTTCGCTTTTGTCGAACATTCCCGCTAATAGTGAATGGAAGCCCAGTTTTCAAATAAGATTGAAGGAAGATGTTTTGGAATTGGAAGCGGCTATGGATCAGTTAGTGGAAAAACAACGTGAGGTTGTAATCATGCGACAATATGAAGGAATGTCTTTTAAGGAAATCGGCCAAGAATTGGGTTGTAGTGAAGATGCCGCCCGTATGCAATTCGCCAGAGCTATGGACAAACTCACCGATCTTTTAATCCATGAGTGATGATATCAATTCCATCTTTCAGGAATATCTTGCCACCAATGTTGACAAGGAGCCTATAGATTTTGTTCCGCTTCTTCAAAAATACCCCGAATACAAAGAGGGCCTGACCAAGAAAATAAAAGCCTATCAAAAGCTGATTGGCACCTTGCAAGATGAGAAACCCGAAAAAGAAATACCGCTGTTAGTCGGCCGTGAAATCAGCGGCTGTCGCCTGATCAGAGTGATTGGCCAAGGGGGAATGGGTGTTGCCTATTTGGGTAGGCAGGAAAAATTGGGGAGAGATGTGGTTGTCAAAGTGCTTCGTCCTTTCGCTGTTGATAACAAGGCTCTCAAAGAAAGATTTTTGCGTGAAAGTAGAATCATCGGCCGGCTGAATCATAAAAACATTGTTCCGGTTTATGACGTGGGTGAGCAGGACGGGTCTTTTTATATCATCATGCGCCATGTGGAGGGAACGCCGCTTAATGTCCTCATCGAGAAATTTGCAAAAACAGATCGGTCCGCAGACAAACTCAAGGAAATTTTGGGATTGGAAATTAAAACGCCAACCGAATTTTTGTGCAATCTCATCATCCAAATTGCCGATGCCATTCAATATGCGCATGACAGCGGCATTATACATCGGGATGTTAAGCCATCGAATATTATTATGGAGCCGGACGGCAATCCCATACTGCTCGATTTTGGATTAAGTCACGATGAAATTGAAACCAACATGACGGTCTCGGGCGAATTTTTGGGAACCCCAATTTATTCTGCCCCGGAACTTTTTCAAAAAGATGTCACTAAAAATAGTCCGCAACTGGATGTCTATGCATTGGGTGTGACCTTGTACGAATTGCTAACAGGCGCTTTGCCTTACGAAGGGGATAGTATTTATGAAATTTATACCAACATCAAAAACAAAGAGCCGATTAGGCCCAAAAATAGATGGCATCAGATTCCAAGAGATCTCGAGACAATTATTTCGACGGCAATCGCTAAAGAGCCTCTACTACGATATCAAACGGTTAATGCCTTGCGAGAAGATATCCAGAATCTTCTGCATTATTTGCCAATCAAGGCAAAATCTCCGTCCATAATTAAACGGGCGTTTTATTATACCAAGAGAAAGAAAAGACTTGTTGTCATCACTGGAGTCGCAATATTTGTTGGGAGCATTTCAATTGGGGCTTACTACCTTATACGATATCAAAAAATGCGGCAAATGGCAGTAGACGCTCTTTCAACTTATTTGAAAGGAAATAGTAATGAAGGAATAAATAAATTTAAAAATTTGACGGCTTTGTATCCCGATAAAGCTGAATACTGGCATTTTCTTGGTCAATTGCAACTGAGCGGCGGCAATTATTTGGAAGCAGTACAAAACTTGAAGAAAGCAATACTAATCAAGCCAGACATTGAAGATTCTAATGGGTTATCAGCAGCTTATTTATATACGGGCAATATCGAATTATCAGAAAACATCTTGAAAGAAGGTTTATCAAAGAATCCAAACAATGAAGAGGTGTTGAAAATAAAGGGGTTAATAGATGTTGTCAAAAATCAATTCGACTCAGCAATACTAACTTATAAAAAAATTGCTCAAATTCAAAAAAACGGTTTTTCAGCGGAAGATGAAGGGAAGCAATTCCTTGCATTTCGCTCACCTGCCTTAGCCATGTTAGCCCTGCTTTTCAAAGAAATGGGTTATAAAAATATTGCAGAGCAATATATTCGTGAAGCAATAGCCCAGACACCCTATAATACAAGCCTCTACAAAATCCTTGAGTCGCTTCCATTGAGCAATTTGGAACGTTCCAAATTAAAAAAAATATTTAATTCATTATGCGATGAAACGCTGTCCGTTTCAGGCCATGACATCGAACTTACCGTACCGTGTGGATGGCAACAAAATGATCTCGCCAGAATGAGTTTTGGCCAATCAGCTTTGGCAGTATTGTCTGGCGTTCAATTAAAACCAAAAGACGCCTATACTGGGCCCAGCGTTTTAATTTTCCAGTTAGAAAAATCGGACAATATTTTAGTAGAGTCATATAGACTGCTAAGCCCATAGTTTCACAATTTAATGGCGGCATGATGAGCGGCGGCAAGACGGAAACAATTGAAAATGATCCTATCAAGAGATTTATAATAACAAATGACATTGCATTGCCGCAACAATCGTTGAAGGCAAAAGCTCTGATAGTTCAAAAGGATAACAAATTTTATATAATTGTGGGATGGGCACCTAAAGAAACATTCACGCTTTATGAGCAAGATATATTGGTGGCAATGAATAGCGTTCGATTTAAAAACGGCAAAGAGTGGAGAACGTACAGCCCGCCCTATAAATCATATGGCGTGAAAATGCCATCAACACCTTTCTATTGGCAAGGAAAATTCAAAGCAAATAGTGATGACGAAACAGTTACCAATCAACATGTTTTAAACTCTAGTGTGTTGGGAGCTATATCGAGATATTACGTTTACCATTGGATGTTAGATTCGCCACCGAACGAAAAAGAACAAAAAAGCATCTTTTCTGATGTGATGAAAATTGTCAAAAAGAAAGGTAAGGTAATTTTTGCAGATCAAATTCATGAAGACGGCGCATTGAAACTTAAATTCAAAATTAAAAACAAAGATAACAAAATTGCTGATGGAAAAATGCTCTTTATAGATGCCAATGCATATCTAATGGGAGTTGATCAAGATACCAACTCCTATGATGAGGTTAATGCCAAAAAGTTTTTTGAATCGTTTCAAAAGACTGGTGATCCGATAAATGTGGTAAGTGTGCTTGATACATCTGCTCAGAAAAAATCTTCATATGCCAAAAGCGGGGAGGCTGTTGTAAAAGGAGCATTATCTGGAAACATGAAAGACCAAAATGAAATTGGCAATTTTTATCTCAATCGAAATCCACGTACTGAACAAGATTTGACTGAAGCCTTTAAGTGGTTTCAAAAAGCTGCTGGGCAAAATTACCCTAATGCAATAAATAACATTGGAATTATGTTCGAAAATGGATGGAGCGTTCAAAAAGATAAAAGCGAAGCGGAAAAATGGTATCGAAAGGCTGCGGATTTAGGCCTTGATGTCGCCCAAAATAATTTGGGGGTACTTTACTTGGCCAATGCTAAAACCCCAGAAGACTTTGCAAGAGCACTGCAATTGTTTCTATCAGCTGCAAAGAATGGTAATAAAAATGCGGCTTACAATCTGGGGTTAATTTATGAAAATGGTATTCTTGGAATTCCGATCAATTACAAAGAAGCAGATTATTGGTATGGAAAGGTATTTGAATAAAATAAAAAGGAGATGTCAACGGGTCCAATCTTGACCTTTTCATTTTGGGATTATCAGGAGATTGCACAGCGAAGCTCGCAACAATGCGCCGATTGTAATGACTATTTATAACTCAATTGCAGAGCTTGACAAAATAGACATTCGAAAGTAAATCGAAAGCTAAAATGAAGAAGCAACTAATCGTCCAACTCCATAATGCTTTCGAAAGCGTGCTTCAAAAGAAAGAAGAGACCGAATTTTGGTATGCCCGGGATCTACAAAAACTTTTGGGTTACGACAAATGGGACAATTTCCTCAAGGTTGTTGAAAAGGCCAAAATGGCCTGTTTAAATTCCAAACAGACTATTCAAGATCATTTTGCCGACGTCGGGAAAATGATCGATTTAGGCAAGGGTGCACAACGCGAAATCGCTGATATTATGCTTACCCGTTATGCATGTTATCTGACCGCACAAAACGGAGACCCCCGTAAAAATGAGATCGCCTTCGCCCAAACTTATTTTGCTGTTCAGACCCGCAAACAGGAAATCATCGAAAAACGGCTTGCAGAAATGGAACGCGTTCGGGCACGCGAAAAATTAAGTACTTCTGAAAAACAACTTTCCGGGATTCTTTTTGAACGCGGCATTGATAGCCAAGGTTTTGCCCGTATCCGTAGCAAAGGCGATCAGGCATTGTTCGGCGGGTATACGACGCAACAAATGAAAGGCCTTTTGGGTGTACCGGAGGCCCGGCCTTTGGCCGATTTTTTACCAACCATTACGATCAAGGCAAAAGATTTTGCCAATGAGATTACCCAATTCAATGTGGTTCGCGACGATTTAAAAAATGAAACGGGCATTAGCAGTGAGCATGTAAAAAATAACAAGAACGTGAGAGAACTTCTCAGGAGAAGCCGCATTTGTCCGGAAAATCTCCCACCTGCCGAAGACATCAAAAAAGTAGAACGCAAACTGACTTCCGAAGGAAAGAAACTGCCGAAAACAATCCAAAAACTCAAAAGTAAATCGAAAGCAGAAAAGATTACTTAACCGGCATCGAAATAGAAACATCGACCCCGTACAGTTACTGCCTCCCATCCAACAAAGACTGAACCACGGAAGGGTCTGCCAGCGTGGAGGTGTCTCCTAAATCTTCAATGTGGCCGGCCGCGATTTTTCTTAAAATGCGGCGCATGATTTTTCCGGAGCGGGTTTTGGGGAGAGATGGGGAAAATTGGATTTTATCGGGAGCGGCGATGGGGCCAATTGTGTGGCGCACATGCTCTGTCAGTTCTTTTTTTAAAGTGTCGGACATTTTTGCGTCTTGTTTGAGAGTGACAAAAGCATAAATGCCCTCCCCTTTTATATCATGGGGAAAACCAACCACGGCGGACTCCGCCACGGCATGGTGTGCCACCAAAGCTGATTCCACTTCGGCGGTACCGATGCGATGCGCGGAAACATTGAGCACATCATCCAGTCTCCCCATCAGCCAATAGTAACCATCTTTATCTTTCCGCGCTCCATCACTGGTGTAATAACAACCGGGAAATTTTGTGAAGTAGGTTTCTTTGAAGCGCTCATGATGACCATAAACCGTGCGCATGATGCCGGGCCACGGCTCGGTAATCACAAGATAGCCTCCCTCGTTCACGCCGCACGGTGTTCCGTCTTCCTTAAGAATTTTTGGATTTACGCCGAAGAAAGGAATGGTTGCGGAACCCGGCTTGAGATTGGTGCAACCGGGCAGTGGCGAAATTAAAATGCCGCCGGTCTCCGTTTGCCACCACGTATCAACAATCGGGCAATGATTGTTGCCGACATTTTCGTAGTACCACATCCATGCCTCGGGATTGATGGGTTCTCCCACCGTCCCCAGCAAACGAAGCGAAGAGAGATTATGTTTTTTGACCCAATCTTCGCCCTCGCGCATGAGGGCGCGTATCGCGGTGGGGGCGGTGTATAAAATGGTGACTTGATGACGTTCGCAAATATCCCAAAAACGATCCGGATGAGGATAGGTTGGAATGCCTTCAAACATTAAAACGGTGGCGGCGTTGGCTAAGGGACCATAAACCAAATAACTGTGACCAGTGATCCATCCCACATCCGCGGTGCACCAGAAAATATCTTCGGGCCTGTAATCAAAAATAGTTTTGAAAGTGGCGGCGGTGTAGACCATGTAACCGGCTGTGGTGTGCAAGACCCCTTTTGGTTTTCCCGTGGAACCGGAGGTGTAGAGAATAAAAAGAGAATCTTCGGCATCCATTTTTTCCGGTTCAAAAACAGGTGCGGCCTGATTATTTAATTCGTGCCACCAGAAATCGCGTCCTGCGGTCCACGGAATTTTTTCTCCGGTGTGTTGATAAACAACGCATTTGTCAATTTTGTGATTTTTCTTTTCGCAAAGTTGAATGGCCTCATCGACTGTTTCTTTGAGCGGAATTTTTTTGGAGCCGCGAAGTCCCCAATCGGCGGTAACAATGAAATTGGATTTGGCATCGATTAAACGATCCGCAATCGATTCGGCAGAAAATCCGCCGAAGATTACGGAGTGCACCGCGCCCAAACGCGCGCAGGCGAGCATCGCCACGACAATCTCCGGAGTCATCGGCATATAGAGGGTAACGCGGTCCCCTTTTTGCACGCCTAAATTTTTCAAAACGTTGGAGAAAGAACAAACTTCCGTTAAAAGATTCTGATACGTAATGCGTCGAACATTTCCGGGTTCGTTTCCTTCCCAGATAATGGCGGTACGGTTGCCCAAACCATTTTGCACATGACGGTCGAGACAATTGACGGTGATATTTGTTTTAGCTCCTTCAAACCATTTGATGGAGATATTATTTTTGAAATCGTATTCGCGGACTTTGTTCCATTTTTGAAACCAGACAAAATCAGAAGCTATTTCACTCCAAAAACCTTCCGGGTCTTTGATGGAACGCTCCCATTTACATTGGTAATCTTCGAAACTGCGAATAACGGCTTTGTTGCGGAAACTCTCGGGAGGGGGAAATTGGCGATTTTCTTCAAGGACCGATTCAATAGCCTTACTCATAGGTATCTTTACTAGTAAGTTTCTGGTCCATGGTCAATGGTCCATCGTCCATGGTCCATTTTTTGTGTCATATTTTTTTATTGTGAGGGCAAACTCTTTTTGTTACCCCCAAACCTACATTTAATGGAGGCTTGAAAAATTTATGAACAAAAAAATAATCGTTGCCGCAATAGTAACTCTTGTATTGGGCGGTTTTTCCGTGGTCAAAGCGAAAACAATCACACAACCAACGGTGACACAGCCTCCATTGCCTCAGCCTTTTAAAACAACCGCTCCGTCCACGGCGAAAACAGTGACCACCACTCCAACAACGGCCAATGTTGGCAAGGCGGGCGCGGTAACAACAAACGTGACCATTCCTTCCGCCAATCCAACCAATGTGCTGGGCACAACAGCAAATCCGGCCGTAACTACAACCCCGACGCCACCTACAACCACCACGAATTTGGACAAGACTGATAAAAAACAGAAAGTGAAAATCAAGTAACGGATTGGTTTCTCTGCTTTTCAAGTCACTGGCCCTATGCTAGCTGGCCGAAACTATGTATATCGTTGTTGGCGGAGGGGTGGTGGGGTTGCATGTGGCGATTGCTTTGGCGAGTAAGCCCGGGCACCCCGAAATTTTTCTCCTCGAAAAAGAACAGTTTCTGGGCGATCACACCAGTGGTCGCAATTCTGAAGTCATCCACGCCGGTTTTGCTTATCCAATCGGGTCCCTCAAAGCGAAGTGGTGTGTGGAAGGGAACCGGCTCACTTATCAATGGCTCGAAAAACTAAACGTCCCCCACAAAAAATGCGGTAAATGGCTCGTGGCTTTTAATGATGCAGAAGTGCCGGCGTTGGAGGCCACGCTAAAAAATGGCGCGGCGTGTGGTGTTCCCGATATGCGCGAGGCAACTTTGGCGGAACTCAAAGCCAAAGAACCGGAGATGAACGACTTTGCCGGAGTGATTTTTGCGAAGACCTCCGGCATGATGGACGCCGCTGGCTACATTCGCGCTTTGGAACGCTATTTTGCCGCGCAGGAAAATTGTTACATTATTTATCCGTGTGCCGTGACTGGTATCAACTCCGAAAAAAATATTGTCGAAACAACGCGCGGGCCGATGGAATATTCGCTCCTTGTTAACTGCGCCGGACTTTTTGCCGACGAAATTTACAAGATGGCTGGTGGCAAAACAGATTATCGGATCAAACCGTTTAAAGGGGAATACATGATCTGGCGCAAAGGCAAGATCAACGAAGTGGTCTATCCCGTGCCGCGCCGATTTCTGCCCGGCGGCGAAAAAGACAAACGTCTTGTTTCCAGCATGGGCATTCATCTCCACCGCGGTGTCGGCGGCGATTTGTATGTGGGTCCCACACAGGTGGAACTCGATTGGTCCCAAAAAACCGACTATTCTTTAGTAACCCCGCCGGAAGTTTTCGTGAAAGAAGCGAATCTCTATATTAAAGGAGTGAAAGCCGAAGATCTGCAACCCGCTTATGCCGGCAATCGCCCAAAACTCTATATCGACGGCCAGCCTTACGGCGATTTTTTAATCGAAAAACAAAAAAACCAGATTCACGCCTTGGGAATCGATTCGCCCGGACTCACTTCCGCCCCCGCAATCGGCGCCGCCATTCTTACGGAAGTCGAAGAAGTTCTTTGAGGGTCCCGTATCAGGGGAAGTAAAATCACCGATGCCAATAGTTGAATCCCGCCGGCCATGAAAAAAACAAAAAGATAGGGCGAAGTGAAAAAAGAATGTTTGAAAAAGAGTGTTCCCAACATGGCGCCCCCCACCGCCAAAATTCCGTTGAAAAGATTGTTATAAGAGGCAAAGAGTGGGCGATTTCTGTTGGTTGTGGCATCCAGTAAAAATTTGTACGAGGCGGTTTCATAGCCGCTCCAGAAAATGGCCCGGTAAATCTGAACAAGCACAAGATAAAAAATGGCGTGGGAGAAAAGCCAAAGGAAAGGATAGATCGCGAATAACAAACTGCAGAGAATAAAAATTTTCTTTCCGCCTTCTTTGTCGGCCTTCTCTCCCCATAACGGATAGAAAACGAACTTCCCCAGAATCAATGTGCAAAACAGAATGCTGTAGATGCTGTAATTTATTTTCAGGTCTTGAAGAAAATAAGGGGCAAGATAGGTGGCGCCCATATAAATCACAAGATTAACAATGCCGCCGTAGAGAAGAAACCATCCCAGAGTGGGGTGACGAATATTTTTGAAAAAGGAGACAAGTGCTTTCTCCGTGGGACCAATATCATGAGTGAGAGCGGGTTCCGCAGGTTTTTGGATAACCCAAAAACCAAGAAGCCGGAAAAGTCCTCCCAACAAATACAGAACGCAAAATCCAATACCCGGCGTCGCTCCTATTTTAACGAGTTTCGAAAGAAAGAATCCGCCCGCAAGTGTGGTGACAAACATGGCGATGTGGTTGAATCGTGTGCGGTTGCCAAAAAATTCTCCGCGACGTGAGTGGGGAACCACATCGCCCGTCCAGCTTGTCCATGCCGTTAAAAATGTCTGATTGAGAATTTCATAAAGACAGAATCCGAAAATGAGAAAATAAACTCCCCATCCCTTTCCAAAAAGAAAGGCAAATGCCATCACACAGGAGAGAAGTGCGAACGCGAAAAGTCCCCATCGGACAAAACCTTTTCGGGTTCCCCATTTTTCAATAAGTCCGGGAATTGCAAGCTGGATGATGGAGCCAAGCAGGGTGGGAAGGGAAATGAGAAGGGCAATATGGAAGTGGGTGGCGCCAAGGTACAGAATATAGGCCACGGCATAAACATCGACACAACCGGCCGCGAGACCGGAAAAAGCACCTTCCCAGTAGAAGAATTTTATGTTGCGCAGGGTGTCAGTATTAGCAGAATTCGGTTTCTTCGTCGCCATTGGAACCACTTGCATCGTCGGCGGCGTGGAGCAGGGTGGTTGTGAACGCGATGCAAGCCATTGAAATGACTAGGAAAAATAAAAAAAACTTCTTTTTCATTTTTCTCTCCTCTCTCACTATAGTTATCGGCAGGAGAGACGAGAAAGTTGCTTAAAATCTGCTTTGGCGGTCTTTTATAGGGAGTTCAGTATCTCTTCGCGTTTTTTCTGATACTCATCCTTATTGATCAGACCCTTCTTTTTCAGGGAATCCAATTGTTGCAAGCGCCCTTCTGTTGCATTCGTATTTGTCGGCAAAGGGGGCGTTGCTGTTGTTACGGAAACAGGTTTTGCATTCTCTTTTACCGGCTTTTCCAGTTTCTGGTCTGTGGTCAATGGTCCATTGTCCATAGTCCCTCTTTCTGTTCCGTTTTCTGCCACGGCACCTGCAGGCGGAATCGCCAATAGAACTTCATCGGTTGTTTTGCCAAATTGCTGGCCCGGTTGAATTAGGATGGAAACGCGCACTCCCTGAGCTTTGCTGATGGCTATATTCACATCGCTCATTTTGTCATAATCATTTGAAATTTTGGCCATCAACTTTTTAAAATGGATGTGGAGCTGATTTCCTTCTACCCACGATTTGGCAATAGTGAGACGGTCATCTCTCATTAAAACTTTTGGTTTGTGGGTGACGAAGGAAAAAATCACCTCTTCGTTGGGTTGTGCTTCTTGGAAGGCTTTTGCCAGATTGGGGACTAAGAGATCGAGAGCGGGCTGATTGAAAATGACCTCATCTGCCTCGTCATTTTTGTTGAAAAGGGCTTTTTTATCAAATCTCAACGCGCTGAGCATTTCCCGGAGCTGGAGTTCTGTAAAAGCGTAGGGCTGGTTGATTTGGCGGTCTTTGAGATCATCCGCGTCGACTTCAACCCTTTTAACGGATTGAAAGCGGCGGTCGGTGTAAACATATGTACTTTTGGTTGCCTCGGCGAGGGATGGAAGGAAAAAATATCCCGCCAACAGAATTACGAGCATAAGCCTTTGTTTCATATTAACTCCTTTACAAGTGCTGATTCCCTAGCATAAACAGCGGATCAAATGCAATCGGTATTGATTCAGCAAATCCCGGTGGGGATGATGGCCAATTTCTCCTATCTCATCATAGACGCGGTGACAAAAAAGGCCGCCTATGTTGACCCGGGTTGGGAGGTTGAAAAAGTTTTGGCTAAAGCGAATCAACTAGGTGCAACCATTGACAAAATTTTGATTACGCATACCCACTTCGATCATATTCAGGAACTTGTCCACGCCTACACCAAACTTAAAGTCCCGGTTTTTGTTTCTGCATTGGCAACAGGAATTATTGAAGAAATGGGGATTCCTGTTCATGCCGTTGTTGATAATGACGTGATTTCGGTTGGAAATCTTTCCGTGAAATGTCTTCACACGCCCGGACATACGCCCGGTGAAATCTGTTTTTATGTCGGGAATCATCTCATCACCGGAGATGTTTTGTTTGTGGATGCTTGCGGGAGGGTTGATCTGCCTGATTCCGATCCCGAAGAAATGTTTGAAACTTTGAGAAAGTTGAGCCAACTTCCCGATGACACGATTATTTATCCGGGACATGATTATGGTTCAACCCCCATCGATACAATCGGCCATCAGAAAAAAACAAATCCTTATCTGATTGCCGCGGCAGAGGGGAAAGACGTGTTTTTTGGCAGGAGGGGAGTTTAGGCATGAAACCTTTTTTGGAAGCTCTGCAGGATGGCATTTTGGGCGACGGGGCAATGGGGACCGAAATTTATTCGCGCGGTGTTTTTTTGAACCGTAATTACGATGAACTTAATTGTTCCAATCCTTCTCTCATTCGCGACATTCATACGGATTATCTCAAGGCCGGCGCCGGTCTTTTGGAAACGAATACATTCACTGCCAACCGTCCCGCGCTGACCGCCTATGGTTTTGGAGAAAGAGTTAAAGAGATCAACCGGGCCGGTGCCAAAATTGCGAAAGAAGCG
>Ga0155963_1101_pt2 | contig 13285 bp, 14 predicted proteins | sample RifCSPlowO2_02_FD_107617 | JGI IMG/M metagenome (GOLD analysis project Ga0155963, IMG submission 107617) | Deltaproteobacteria bacterium RIFCSPLOWO2_02_FULL_46_8 | reverse complement strand
ACCCTCAATTCCCCAATCCCCATCCATATTATTCAAAACAACGAAACAAAAGGATTGGGCTATAACTATTTTGCCGCCTCTTTTCAGGCTCGAGGGGAATATTATATGTTGGTCAATGGTGATAATGCAGAACCAGTTGAAACTCTTCAGGCCATTTTGTCTCAAAAGGGGAAAGCCGACATGGTAATTCCCCATTTTGGTCGTAATGATCAGCGCACCCTAACTCGCAAAACTATTTCGGCGGTTTTTACGGGCATTATTAATACGATAACCTGCAGGCGAATTTGTTATTATAACGGCCCTGTTCTTCACCGCACGGAAAATATCTGGTTTTATCATGCCGAATCGGCGGGTTACGGTTATCAGGCCGAATTGATTTGCAAGCTTTTAAACGCGGGCAAAAATTATGTGCATGTTTTGGTAAAAAATTCGGATCGGGAAAGAGGATTTTCAAAAGCTTTTAGTCTGAGAAACTTTCTGTCGGTTTCCTATAGTCTCTTTAATGTTTTTGTCAGACAAGTGGTTCAGGTCCTTTATGTTTTGCTGGGTTATAAAAAACAAAGTGGCAAGACAAGGCAAAAAACTATTTTAAACAATAGCCAAAATTAATGAAGGGAATTTTTCTCAGTTTTGGCGCTTTCTGTTTTTTGATTCCGGTTTCTATTGTTGCCGTCCGCTCTTATGCCGGAAAAAAATATTTCAGACCCTTAATCGGCGCTTTTGTGATCGCCGCTTTTTTTTATGCTTTTCTGTTTTACTGTCTCCCTTCGGATCTTGGTTTTTTAACAAAAGGCTGGATGGTTGCCGATCAGAGGCTTGATTTTATAAACGGATTTTTGCTTTTATTTTTATTGTTTCACAGTTATTGGGACGCCGTTTACACGTCTTTTTTTACCGGATTTTCAACAAAAATTCTTATTCAGATGCTAAGAAAAGAGGGACATAGTTTGAATGTGGAAGAATTGATAAAAATGTATCAGGGAAGTCAATCCGGGAATCCGGTTATAGATGGGCGGTTGCAGAATTTGGTCCGGGGGTCTTATCTGGCCCCGGGTATTTCGGGTGAATATCAACTCCTTCCCAAAGGGAATTTTTTCGCTGTTTTTACGCGAACTTTTCAGAAAATATTACACATCGGGGAAGGAGGTTAATCCATGATTATTTCCGGCGTTTTTACAGCCGTAGTGACCATTTTACTTTGGATTTTATCTCAAATCCTTGTGCTGGGCTTCTGTCCCCGTCATTCGCATTTTAAAGTTGGTTTATTTCTTTACGGCCTCAGTTTTGTCGGTTTCCTTGTATGGGAATGGCCCACTTCATGGCTTAATTTGTTAAACGGTGGATTGTTGCATATTCTGTTTTATTGCACTTTTATGGAATTTTATTACTACATTGACCGGCCCATAACATTGCGTATTTTGGTCGAGGCTAGAAAAAATTTGAATCGTGTACTGGATATCAACAAGTTGCACCAAACTTATGATTTAAAATATATGATTCAAAGAAGACTGAAATCGCTTGTGGCCAGCGGATATATTGCGGAAAAAAACGCCAATTTTTATTTGACGACAAAGGGAAAAATATTTGCAAAAATTTTTGAAAAGGGATCAAAAATTTTCGGAGTGATTCGCTGATGGAAAATAAAATTAAAACTTTTGAAACATTTGCTCCTTTACGTGAACAATTAAAACGGGAAGGAAAAAAGCTGGTTCATTGTCATGGGCTTTTTGATTTGGTCCATCCCGGTCACATTCTTCATTTTAAAGCCGCAAAAAAATTGGGAGATGTTTTGGTTGTAACAATTACTCCCGACCAATATGCCCGCAAAGGGCCAGGACGTCCCGTATTCAATGAACGTCTGCGTTTAGAGACACTGTCCTCCATTCAATATATCGATTGCGTGATTTTAAATCATTGGCCCACTGCAATTGAAGCAATTCATAATATCAAGCCGGAACTCTACGTGAAAGGGCAGGATTATCAGGAATCTCAGAAAGATCTGACGGGAAACATTGCTCTGGAGGTGGAAGCAGTTCGCAAACACGGGGGAGATGTCATTTTTACACAGGAAGAAATGTTCAGCTCCAGTAATCTTTTGAACAAATTTTTCAGCAAACTGCCTGCGGAAACGGATGAATATCTCAAAAACTTTCGATCAAAACAAAAAGTAGAAGACATTATTCAGAATTTAAAAAATTTGTCTGAGTTGAATGTTTTGGTGGTTGGAGAGGCAATACTAGATCAGTACGTCTATTCCATTCCGCTTCAGAAAGCGCCGAAAGAAGCCATCGTAACAACGCGATTTGATTCCGATGAAAGTTTTGCCGGTGGTTCTGTGGCTGTGGCGAATCATTTGGCCGGTTTTTGCAAAAAGGTTTCATTGATTTCCTGTTTCGGTCCGGATGAAGGGCATTTGCAGTTCATTCGATCAAAATTGGGAAGTAATGTAGAGCTAAAAAACGTGACAGTGGACGACCGCCCTACGATTGTAAAACGCCGGTTTCTGGATAAAACATGGATGACTAAAATGTTTGAAGTGCAGTTTCTAAACGACTCCGATATTTCGGAGACGGCGGAAAATGAAATTTTGGCAATTTTGGATCAGCAAATTTCGCGGCATGATTTTGTGGTGGTAACCGATTTTGGGCACGGGATGTTTACCGAGCGTATTCGCGACTATCTGGTGCAATGCCCAAAATTCGTGGCTCTCAATGTTCAAACCAACAGCGCCAACTTGGGTTTCAATTTAGCAACCAAATATCGCAAGTGCAATTATCTCTCCATTGACGAACCCGAACTAAAACTGGCCGCTCAGATACAGTACGGCGACATCCCTTTAATTGCGGCCCAGTTGAAAAAACGTCTGAATATTCCCAATTTTATGGTGACGCGTGGGCCCAAAGGTTCCTTGTTTTTGGCCAATGGGCGGGAACCCAACCAGACACCTATTTTTTCCACAAAAATTGTTGACCGCACCGGCGCCGGCGACGCCTTTTTTTCGATCACCGCTCCTTGCGTGTATCGCGGTTTTGATCCGGAAGTGATTGGATTTGTCGGAAACTGCGTTGGCGCTTTGGCTGTTGAAATTGTATGTAATCGTGAGCCGGTAAATCCAGTCAATCTTTATAAATTTATTCAGCATCTGTTGAAATAGAGGTAAAATCATGAAGAAATTATACAAAAAAATTGCGATCACGGGCGGGGCTGGTTATGTGGGAAGCCGTTTGGTTCCTTCTCTTCTCCAAGATGGTTATGATGTAACCGTTATTGACACTTTTTGGTATGGAGAAGGCGTCGGGGATTTCAAGAGAGTCTGCGGGGATATTCGGGATGAAGAGTTGTTGCGGCGCGCATTGAAAGGGGCAGATGTTGTGATTCATCTGGCCTGCATTTCCAACGATCCCAGTTTCGAGCTCAATCCCAATTTGGGAAAGTCCATCAATTTCGATGCGTTTTCGGGACTTTTGCGCGCCGTTCGGGAAAACAATGTTCCGCGTTTCATTTATGCCTCCAGTTCTAGCGTTTATGGAGTCAAATCCGAACTGAATGTCTGTGAGACAAGCCCCTGTCAGCCTTTGACTGATTATTCCAAATATAAAATGATGTGCGAGGATGTTTTGAATAAAGAGGGAGTGGGAGACGGAGAATATGTTATTTTGAGGCCGGCGACTGTCTGCGGTCATGCTCCACGCATGCGTTTTGATTTAACCGTCAATATCCTGACTCTTCATGCCTTGGTGAATAAGAAGATCAGGGTTTTCGGAGGCAGTCAATTGCGGCCCAATATTTACATTCAAGATATGGTTGATGTTTATCGGTTATTGATCGAATCCCCCCGCGAAAAAATTCATCAAAAAACTTTTAATGCCGGTTTTCAAAACCGATCTGTAAGAGACATCGCTGATTTGGTTAAAAAACAAATTGGGGATGAAGCCATTGAAATTGCGGCCGAGCCAACTGATGACATGCGCTCTTATCACATCAATTCCGACAAAATTTACCAAGAGTTGCATTTCAAACCGCGTCATATGATTGAAGAAGCGGTTGAAAGCATCGTTCAAGCTTATCATTCAGGCGCTTATCAGGACCCCATGAAAAATCCACATTACTACAACATCCGCAAGATGCAGGAACTCAAAATTTCATGAGTCGATTCGCCGTCATTGCCAGCAATTCTTTTTCGGGTGGGCACATGGTTGAGAGACTTCTTCAGGATGATAGCCATGAAGTCGTTGGTGTTAGCCGCTCGCCGGAAAAATCCCCACTTTTTTTGCCCTATAAAAAAAGGGAAAATCCTCGGTTTCAATTTTGGCAGTTTGATTTAAATAATCAATCCAGCCAAATTTTGGAATGTCTGGATGATTTTCAACCCGAATATATTATTAATTTTGCGGCTCAGGGAGAAGTGGGGACCAGCTGGAAATATCCCCAGCAGTGGTTTGAAACCAATGCGGTTGGGATTGTAAAACTTGCCAATGCTTTGAAGGAGCGAAACTATCTGAAACGTTATGTTCAAATTTCCACTCCTGAAGTTTATGGAAGTTGCACAGGTCAAGTGACAGAGACAACACCGATCAATCCCAGCTCTCCCTATGCCGCTTCAAAGGCGGCTGGAGATCTTTTTTTGGCGACAATTGCCAAACAATACCAGTTCCCCTGTGTTTTTATTCGTTCCACTAATGTTTATGGAGTGCATCAGCAACTTTATCGCATCATTCCCCGCACGATTATTTATCTGAGACAGGGAAAAACAATTCCATTGCATGGTGGGGGTAAGGCCATCAAATCCTACATTCATATTAAAGATGTGTGCGATGGTGTTTTTGCGGGCACATTGAATGGCCAGAATAGCGAAATATACCATCTTTCCGCCTATGAAGAGATTGCTGTGTGTGATTTGGTGCGAAAAATTTGTGAAAAAATGGGTTACGATTTTTCAGAAGTCACGGAAAATGTTGCGGAACGTCCCGGCCAAGACGCCCGCTATTTTATAGATTCAACCAAAGCCAGAACTGCTTTTGGTTGGGAACCCAAAATTAAAATGGATGAAGGTGTTCAGGAAATGATTGAATGGATTGACGAGAATTGGTCAGCCATTCAGAATGAGTCTTTGGAGTACATCCACCAGCAATAAAATTGATTATGCGAGTCCCTTTTTCGTATCTGGAAAGACAATTCCCATCAGAGGTTGTTGAGCCGATTTTTGAAGATCTCAGGATGTTTATCAAGACAGGTGATTTTACTTTGGGAAAACCCCTGCAGGAATTTGAGAAACGTTTTGGCGATTTCATTGGAACACCCTATGCCTTGGGAGTCAATTCAGGAACCGATGCCCTGCTTCTTTCACTTAAGGCGCTTGGTATTGGCTCCGGGGATGAAGTCATCACCTGTGCTGAAACCTTTATTGCGACAGCGGGTGCCATTGCAGGCGTGGGCGCCAGACCCGTTTTTGTTGATGTGAACGATGAATTTACCATTGATGTTGATAAAATTGAGGGAGCTATTACAAAAAAAACCAAGGCGCTTTTGCCGGTCTATTTTACAGGAAATTGTCCCGATATGCCGCGGATATTGGAGATTGCGAAAACATATGGCCTCCCTGTGGTAGAAGATTCCTGCTGTGGTATTGACGCGGCCATTGATGGGAAAAAAGCTGGATCTTGGGGGATTGCCGGTGCTTTCAGTTTTCACCCCTTGAAGAATTTGAATGTTTGGTCCGATGGCGGGATGATTACAACCGGCTCCGAAAAATTTGCACGCAAAATTTCTCTATTACGCAATCATGGTTTGATAAATCGGGATGAAGTAGAAATATTTGGTTTGAATTCCCGTCTGGATACTTTTCAGGCGGTGGTGGCTTTGCGCTTATTGGGAGACGTGAAGAATATAACCGAAAAAAGAATTGCCAATGCCAAAAAACTGGATCAGGCTTTTGTACAACTTGCCGATTACATAGAAGTCCCCCATCGCAGAGCAAACATTCGCCATGTCTTTCATCTTTATATGGTGCGGGCAAAAAATCGTGACCGTTTGTTGCAGTATTGTAATGAAAAAGGAGTCGAGGCCAAGGTTCATTATCCTATTCCACTCCCCTATCAAAAATGTTCCGGTGAATTAGGTTACAAGAATGGGGATTTTCCCAAAACAGAAAGAGATTGTGCCTCTGTGATTACTTTTCCAGCGCATCAACATTTAACCGATGCAGAAATTGATTATATGATCGAGACTGTGCGAAATTTTTACACAAAATGAGAAACATTCCTTACATTAACCTTCCGGCCCAACACTCTTCCCTCAAACCGGCCATTTTGAAAGCGGTTGAAAAGGTATTGGATCATGGAAATTTCATTTTGGGCGAAGAGGTGGGCCAATTTGAGGAAAAGATTGCGGCTTATTGTGGAACAAAATACGCTGTTGGGCTCAATTCCGGCACGGATGCACTCATTTTGGTATTGAAGGCCTATGGTATCGGTGCCGGTGATGAAGTGATAACGACCCCGAATTCTTTTTTGGCGACGGCGTTAGCCATTCAGTCGGTTGGAGCCAAAACTGTTTTTGTCGATGTAAACGCCGACCTCAATATGAATCCCGATTTGGTGGCGGCAAAAATCACAGCCAAAACCAAAGCTGTTTTGCCGGTTCATCTTACCGGCAAACCCACCGATATGGCGCCCATTCTTGATTTGGCCCGTTCGAAAAATTTAAAGGTCATCGAAGATGCGGCACAAGCTATTGGGGCTGAATATCAGGGAAAGAAAGTGGGAGCTTTGGGTGATGCCGGCTGTTTCAGTCTTCACCCTTTGAAAACACTCAATGCTTGTGGTGATGGAGGGGTTGTTACAACCAATGATCAAAAGTTAGTCAGCCGTCTGAAACAACTCAGAAATATTGGGCTTAAAAACAGGGATGAATCAGAGATGTGGGGTTACAACAGCCGGCTCGATACTTTGCAAGCGGCAATTTTAAATTTGAAAATGGATATGCTGGAAGAATGGACTTTAGCGCGCAGACAAAACGCCCAAATTTATAGAAAATTATTTTCCGCCGGAAAATTTCCCGATTTTCTTGAGCTTCCTCAGGAGTTGTCGAATGGACGCCATGTTTATCACACATTTGTGATTCAGACCGACTATCGGGATGGATTGCAATCCTATTTAAATGACAAAGGAATTGGGACAAAAATTCACTATCCAATTCCGATTCATCTTCAGGTTTGCGCAAAAGAGCTTGGTTATAAAAAGGGAGATTTTCCCGTTTGTGAGAGGACCTGTCAGAGAATATTAAGTCTCCCTGTCTATCAGGGTCTTAAGGAAGAAGATTTAGACTATGTTGTTTCCACAATCGCACAATATTTTAACAAAGGAGTCTACCATGGGTAAGGAAATTGATTTGATGGATCGCTATCCAAAAAGTAAAAGGCCTGTTGATGAACGGGCACAGATGATCACAGAAGAACATCGCCGCATTGCCCGCCAGTTTGGTAAAGAATTTTTTGATGGAGATAGGCTTTATGGTTATGGAGGATATAATTATCATCCCCGTTTTTGGACCGAAACAGTTAAGCGTTTCCGTGACTATTATAATCTGCCCGAAGACACTTCTATTTTGGATGTCGGCAGTGGTCGTGGGTTTATGCTTTATGATTTTAAACTGCTGATGCCAAAAGCGAAAATTCAGGGAATCGATATGTCCGGCTATGCTATTGAAACGACCAAAGAGGAAATGAAACCTTACATGCGTGTCGGCAACGCCAAAAAACTCGATTTCCCCGATAAATCTTTTGATTTGGTTATTTCAATCAATACCGTTCACAATCTCGCGTTGGAAGAATGCAAGCAGGCTTTGCGGGAAATCGAGAGGGTGAGCAAAAAGCATTCCTTTATTGTTGTTGATGCCTACCGCAATGAAGAAGAGAAAAAACGTTTAGAAGCTTGGATTTTAACCGGATTGACTTGTTTGCATGTGAAAGAGTGGGAAAAAGTTTTTCGTGAAGTTGGATATACAGGCGATTATTATTGGTTCACCGCTTGAGTCCTGACACAATCAAAATCAAGGAGTTTTATGAAACCCATCCAATATCATCTCGCCGAAGACACCATCGATAATAAAGATGTTGATCAACTTATTGATTGGTTGAAAACTTATCCTCGCCTTACAAAAGATAAAGTTACCATCCAATTTCAGGAAAAGTGGAGCCGTTGGCTGGGCACAGCATATTCTGTTTTTTGTAATTCTGGTTCTTCGGCTAATTTGTTGATGTATTATGCTCTGCTTCTTTCCGGACGTTTGAAAAATAAAAAAGTAATTGTTCCTTCCGTTGGTTGGGTTACTTCGATTGCTCCGGCCATGCAATTTGGTTTTGAGCCCATCATGTGTGAAGCCGATCCCGACACGTTTGGTCTCGATCTGAATCATCTCGAAAATCTCATCAAACAACATAATCCGAGCACTGTGCTGGCGGTACAGGTTTTGGGCGTTCCCCACAAAATGAAAGAGTTGATGGCGCTCAAAGAAAAATACGGATTTATCTTGTTGGAAGACGCCTGTGCCGCGATTGGAGCGGTTTATCACGGGAAAAAAATAGGCACTTTCGGAGATATGGCGAGTTTTTCTTCCTATTTCGGACATCAATTTTCAACCATTGAAGGGGGATTGGTTTCCACCAGTGACAAACAGTTCAATGACTTACTCCTGATGCTTCGTAGTCACGGTTGGAGTAAAGATCTCGATCCCGCCGCTCACAAAGCCTATCTTGAAAAATATCAGATTGATGATTTTCATTCCCCGTTTGTCTTTTTTGAACCGGGCTTTAATCTTCGTTCCACCGATCTCAATGCTTTCATCGGTTTGGGGCAAGTGGACAAGCTTGACTGGATTGTTCAACGCCGTCAGGAAAACCACTCTCGTTATAAAACGAATTTTGGAAATAAACTTTATTATCAAAAATGTGATCCCGAATCGACCATTTGCAGTATCTCTTTTGGTGCCTTGGCCTCCAGCAATGATCAAAGAAAATCTATTGTCAGCGCTTTAGTTGAAAATGGAGTTGAGACGCGCATTTTTTCTGCGGGGAATTTGGGGTTGCATCCCTTCTGGTATAATCGATATGGCAAATTTAGTGCTCCTGTAGCGGACAAGATTCATCATTGCGGATTCTTTTTGCCAAACAATCCGTCACTAAAAATTGAGGATATCGATTTTATTTCTGACGTTGTTTTAAAAGCCCTCTAAAATAATGAAAGATATTTTAACAAAAGAGGAATCTCTTAAACTCTATAGCAAGCTTGTTTTGGCTCGTTTTTCCGAAGAGGCGATTCGCAGAGAATATCATAAAGACGAAATGAAGACGCCGGTTCATTTAGGAATAGGTGGCGAAGCCATTCCCATCGGTGTTTGCCATGCCCTTCCAAAAGGGAGCAAGGCATTTGGCACTTATCGGAATCACACTTTATATCTAGCGCTTTCGGAAGATACGGACGGTTTTTTTGGAGAGATGTATGGCAAGGTGAGCGGTCCCGGAAAAGGCAAAGCCGGTTCGATGCATCTTTCGCATCCCGAAAGTGGTTTGATGGCAACCTCTGCGGTGGTTGGAACAAACATTCCGCTGGCTGTTGGGGCGGCTTTTGCTAACGCCTACCGCAAATCCGATGATATTGCGGTTGTCTTTTTCGGTGACGGGTCTGTGGAAGAGGGGGCTTTTTGGGAGAGCCTTAATTTTGCGAGTCACCGCCGGCTTAGAATTTTGTTTGTCTGCGAGGATAACCAATTGGCCATTCATACGCCGGCCAAATCAAGACAAGGATTTAAATCCATCCGGGATGTAGTTCGTGCGTTTAATTGTCATATGGGACATGGAAATGGCAGTGACCTGTTAGATGTGGTGCAGACAGCCCATAGCGTCGTAAAAAATATGCGTGAAGAAGCCGGTCCCGGATTTTTGCATTTTGATTATTTCCGTTTTTTAGAACATGTGGGTCCCAGAGAAGATTTTGATGCTGGTTATAGGCAAAAGCCGACGGCAGAAGAATTGCAAAAACTGGATCCATTAAAATCTTTTGAATCGGTATTATTGGAAAATGGTTGCACAAGGGAAGAATTGACGCAAATTGACGAGCACATGAGAATAAAAATTGATCAAAGCATAGAAAATGCGAGAAAAGCGCCGTTTCCTTCTCCTGAAGAATTACGTGCAGACGTTTATACATGAACGCAAAAATCATGACATTTAGGGATGGTTTAAGTCTTGCGACTGCCCATGAGATGGAGGCGGATCCGAATGTTTTTATATTTGGTCTCGATGTGCCGGATCACAAGCGCATCTTTGGAAGTACACGGGGGCTTTTAGAAAAATTTGGTCCTGAACGTTGTTTTGGGACATCACTTGCGGAAGATGCGATGACTGGAGTTGCCCTTGGAGCGGCGATTTCCGGTTTACGCCCGATTCATGTTCATATTCGCGTCGATTTTATGCTTTTAGCGGTGAATCAGATCGTAAACATGATCTCGAATCTCCGTTACATGAGCGGCGGCCAACTAAGTGTACCTTTAGTTATTCGAGCTGTCATCGGCCGCGGCTGGGGACAATCGGCACAGCACAGCAAGTCGCTTCAAAGTTTTTTCGCCCATATTCCCGGTTTGAAAGTTGTGATGCCCACCACACCGCAGGACGCTTATAGTTTATTGAGGACTTCGGTGCGTGATGATAATCCGATCATCTTTTTGGAACATCGTTGGCTCTACGACATTGAAGGAGAAGTGGATGAGTCATTGGCAATTCCATTGGGTCAGGCGGCCGTGCGAAAAGAAGGAAAGGATGTTACCGTGCTTTCCACTTCATGGATGAATGTTGAAGCCCTGAAGGCACAGGAAGTTTTGGCTACGCGTGGTGTAAATTTAGAATTGATTGATGTGAGAAGTATTTATCCGCTCGATGAAGAAACCTTGATTCAATCGGTCAAAAAAACAGGCCGGTGTATTGTAGCAGATTATGACTGGACCTACTGCGGATTCAGCGCAGAATTGGCCGCTCGTATTCATCATCGTTGTTTTAAAGAACTTAAATGTCCTGTGGAACGTTTGGGTTTTGCGCCAACCCCATGTCCTACAACACGCCCTTTGGAAAATCTTTTTTATCCCTCCGCAGTACACATCATCCGCACGGTAGAGAAGATGTTGGAGATGAAACCCGCAGATCTGAGCGGTGAATCTTTCTATAGCTACGAACACAAATTCAAGGGTCCCTTCTAAACATGCGTCGCAAAATTTATATCGCAGGACATACGGGGTTGGTGGGGGCTTCTCTTGTCAGGCTTTTTTCCCAAAGAGAAAATATTCAGCTGGTGCTTGCAAGTCATTCGGAACTTGATCTTACCCGTCAGCAGTCCGTTGAAAATTTTCTGGAACAGACCCGTCCCGATACTGTGATTGTTGCGGCGGGCAGGGTGGGGGGAATTCAGGCAAATACACGTCAACCCGCACAATTTATTTACGAAAACCTGATGATGGAAGCGAACGTGATTCACGCCTCGTGGAAATCAGGCATCAATAGACTTCTTAATTTTGGATCATCTTGTGTTTATCCAAAAATTTGTTGTCAACCGATGACCCCGGATCTTTTAATGACGGGAAAAATTGAAACAACAAATGAACCTTATGCCCTTGCCAAACTGGCCGGAATGTCTCTTTGCAGTTCCTACAACAGGCAGTATGGCACTTCTTACATCAACGTGATTCCCGCCAATCTTTACGGTCCGGGAGATAATTTTGATCTTGAAAGATGCCACGTTGTTTCGGCTCTGATCCGCAAATTTCACGAGGCCAAATTGCGAAAAGAATCGAAAGTTATTTTGATGGGAAGTGGTCAGGTGACTCGCGATTTTCTTTTTGTTGATGATTTTGCGTTGGCTTGTGAAGTGATGTTGAAAGAATATAACGGTGAAGAAGCCGTCAATGTCGGAGCCCAAGCTCCTTGTACAATACGGCAATTGTCCTCGGCGATAAGAGAGGTTGTCAATTTTTCAGGAGATATTGTTTGGGACACGACCAAACCCGACGGAGCGCCGGAAAGACTTTTGGATGCTTCCGTTATTCAAAAAATTGGATGGAAGGCACAGACCTGTTTGAGAGAAGGTTTACAAAAAACTTATCAGTGGTTTTTAAACAACATTACTGAAGAGGAGAAGAGACAATGCGCATCTTGATTACAGGCGGGGCGGGTTACATTGGTTCTGTAATGACCAAAGAGCTTTTGGATCGGGGGCATGAAGTCACGGTGTTGGATAATTTTCTGTTCGGTCAAAACAGTCTTATGGACTGCTGCCGCTATGAAACGTTTCATGTTGTGCGAGGCGATTGTCGCGATGAAAAAGTGTTGGCGCCTCTTCTCAAAGACAAAGATGTGCTAATTCCTCTAGCCGCTTTGGTGGGAGTGCCGCTCTGTGAACGCGATAAAGTTGCGGCAACGACGGTCAATCTGGAGGCCGTCCGTTTGTTGTGCCGTTTGTCTTCTCCTGCTCAAATGATTTTATATCCCGTCACCAACAGCGGGTATGGCATTGGTGAAAAAGGAAAGATGTGTACGGAAGATTCACCATTACGTCCCATTTCCCTGTATGGTGAAACAAAAGTACAGGCTGAAAAAACTGTGTTGGATCGTGGCAATGCCATTACCTTTCGGTTGGCAACGGCATTTGGTGTGTCTCCGCGTATGCGTATGGATTTGCTGGTCAACGATTTTGTCTATCGTGCCTTGACGGATCGCGCCGCCGTCTTGTTTGAGGGGCATTTTAAGAGAAATTATATTCATGTCCGTGATATAGCCCGTGCGTTTATTCATGGGATCGAAAATTTTGATGCGATGAAAAATAAACCTTACAATGTCGGTCTGGAAGACGCGAATCTTTCCAAAGTCGAACTTTGCCAACTTATCCAAAAAATAATTCCGAAATTTATTTTTCTGGAAGCTCCCATTGGTGAGGACCCGGATAAACGTGATTACATTGTTTCCAACGCGAGAATTTTGTCTGCGGGCTTCAAACCAGAATGGAATCTAGAAAGAGGAGTTAAGGAGCTGGTTAAGTGTTACACAATTGTTAAAAAAATTGGCTACGCCAATGTTTGAGCTTATTATTTTATGAAAACACTAGACGTTTTGTTTATAAATCCGGGCAACCACGAAGAGATATATCAAGGTTTGTCAGGCCGTTATTCGACTATCGAACCGCCGACTTGGGGGCTTTTGCTGGCGCAGGCGTGCCGGTCTGCCGGTTTTCATGTTTCCATTCTG
>Ga0155963_1105_pt1 | contig 13472 bp, 15 predicted proteins | sample RifCSPlowO2_02_FD_107617 | JGI IMG/M metagenome (GOLD analysis project Ga0155963, IMG submission 107617) | Deltaproteobacteria bacterium RIFCSPLOWO2_02_FULL_46_8 | reverse complement strand
TCTTTTTAAAAATCTCGATGAAAACAATCGGTTTTTTCCCGTCCTGTTAAGTCTCATCTTTGGCGGGGTGTTGGGCAATCTTGTTGACCGGATTCGTTTCGGCAATGTGGTTGATTTTCTTTCTTTTCATATTCAGGACAAAATATTGTGGGGAATTTCTTTGGAATGGCCTTCTTTTAATGTGGCGGACAGTGCCATTACTGTTTCAATGGTCTTCTTAGCCATTCATTTTTTGAGGGAAGAGTGAAACCTATTTTATTCCATATTGGTAATGTTGTTTTTCCCTCCTACACCTTCATGATCATGATTGGTGTCTTGGCCGCAACTTGGTTTGGTCTGAAGATTTTAAAAAGCCGCGGCTTGCCTGTTATTTACGGCATTGACATGGCCATTTCGGGAATTGCTTTTGGATTTGTTGGCGGGCGCATCGCCCATGTACTTGTCGAGGCTCCTCTTATGGTCCCCGGGTACTACTGGGAAAAACCAATTCGTTTTTTTTATTTCTGGCAAGGGGGATTTGTTTCATGGGGGGCTTACATCGGGGTTTTGCTTGCTTGGTATTTTTATTTGCAGTGGCGCAAACAACCTGTCTGGGCTTATTTTGATATCGCTTCTATCTCATTTCCGCTGGCGATGTTTTTTGGAAGGGGAGGGTGTTTGCTTGCCGGTTGCTGTTTTGGAAAACCGACCGATTTTTTTATTCATCTCACATTCACAAATCCGGCTTCGACCGCCTACAGTATTTATCCCAACATCCCTTTGCACGCGACGCAAATTTATTTGATGGCGAATGTGTTGCTAATTCAGCTTAGCCTCTGGTGGATTTCCAGAAAATATTGGCGTTTTCAGGGAGAGCTTTTTTCGCTCATGATGATTCTTTATCCGGTCGGCCGGATAGGGATCGAATTTTTAAGAGGAGATGTTGATCGGGGCGTTTATTTTGGCGGCGCCGTTTCCGCGGGCCAACTAGCCATGATTCCTTTTCTGATTGCAGGGATATATTCTTATTTTTATTTTAAACGTCTTGGATTGCCTGTGCCACAACGGATTACTTCATGAACAAAAAACTTTTATTCCGCCTGCTGGGATTGACATTTCTCCTGCTAGTTGGTTTCAAAATTGTTCAATTCTTTCTGCCAGAAAATTGGACTTCGCTTTTGCTTCCAGCACTTTTGCTTTATGTCCCATTCATTTATTTAAGCATTCAGAAAAGACAAATCGACTTTCTGGACCACTCATGGAAACAGTTTACGGGCGGTCTGTTGGCTTTCACGGTTGCTGTGTTGGTTGTTTTTCCCCCTTATTTTGTTTTCGCCCATACGTGGATGCTCCACATTTTTTATTTTCAGGGATTTCAGCCGGCATCGTGGACTGCCTTTACAAATCATCTGGGTTTTCAATTTTTGGCTGTTGCCATTCCGGAAGAATTTTATTTCCGGGGTTTTCTGCAGGGAGAATTGAATAGTATTTGGACAAAAAAATGGCGCATCTTGGGAGCCGATTTGGGATGGAGCTGGATTGTAACAGCGATTGTCTTTGCCTTCGCGCACAGTTTGATTCAGCTTCAATGGTGGCATTTTTCAATCTTTTTTCCGGCACTTTTATTCGGTTATCTGAAAGAAAGAACCGGTTCCATCACCGCCCCCATATTATTCCACGTTTTCTCCAACTGTTTCATGGACTGGTTTTCCCGCAGTTATTTTTAACCACTTAGCTTGGTACCAGGTCGCGCCCCATTTCATTTACCTTATTTATTTCAGTGGATTAAGTTGTCACCTGGTCGCGGCATGCTTCAAATTCGTCACCCAGTGATGTGTTTTCGTCCTGTTTGATACCTGTGACATATTTTTAATGCGGGATAACCTGGTATTCTGATTGCAACCAACTAATTGCATGAGAGCACCAAGAATAATCGGAAAAGATATTTGTTACCACATTCGTTGTCAGTGCAATAACAAGGAATTTCGATTTGAAACAGACGATGATTTTTGCCTCTACGAAACGGTCTTGTCAGAATATATAAAAAAATATGGTTTTCATCTTAATAATTACACTCTAATGCATACTCATGTGCATTTGATTATTACGATTATTAATGAATTTACCATCGACCGAGTCATGCGAAGCATTAATCAGATATTTGCACATAAATATAATCTTCGAAAAGGTCGTAGCGGCCATTTATGGTTGGCTCGTTATAAAAGCTCCGTTATTGATAGTGATGAATATTTTTTATGCTGTAATAGATATTTGGATCGTAATGCAACTCGGGCTGGCATTGTTTCCATCCCGAAAGATTGGCAATGGGGAGGGTTTCATTTTTATGCTTACGGTAGGCCAAATAATCTTATAACTCCTTCCTCAACTTATCTCGGCTTGGATGATGCCCAAATAGGACGGCAAGAGAAATATAGAAAATTCGTTGAGGATGCCATACCAAGCGACGAAATCAGAGACAAAGAATGGATCCACTCTCGTTGGCCAAAAAGAAAACACCGGTAAGCACGGTTTTGCCGCATGCCGCGACCAGCTCACACGTTAATATGTTGTTATTGTTTGCAAATTTAGCTTGTTCCGCGACCAGGTACCAAGCTAAGTGAGTTTTCTTAGATCCGATTTTTTTGTTCCAGTCTCATCACTAATGTAGGAACGAAAACCATGGCGGCGGCGAGGCAAGTAACTTCGCCGATGATTCCGATCCATCCGAAAGAAACAAGGGCCTGACTTTTGGCAATAATCAGTGTGAAGTAACCAATGATGGTGGTGATGGAACAAAGTGTCACGGCGCCTCCCGTTGTATTGAGGACTTTCGGCAGAGAACCTTTTCCTTCCAATTTATAGCGTTGATAAATATTAACACCGTAATCGACGCCGATCCCGAAAGTGGTGGGGATGGCAATAAAATTAAAAAAGTTGATCTTGATATTCAATAATCCGATAGCGCCACCCATCCAGAGCACTCCCAGCACAAGTGTCCCCGTGATGAAAACAAAACCGCGCCATTCCCGAAAAATAAGCGCCACCACAAGGCACACAGCCAGAAAGGCAATTAGTGTGGCTTTGGGCCCATCTTTCATAACAGCGATTAAAATGTCAGAGAAAATGACGGAGTCTCCCGAAGCGGTCAGCACCTCTCCTGTGGGAAGTTTGTTTTCCCGAATCATGTTGGCGAAACGCATCAGATTTTTTCCGTTCCATAGCGGGGCTTTGTCGGTGGGATAGACGTAGACAAGTTTCCCCAAATCCCCGTTTTTCTCACGGTAATTTTTGAGAACATTTTCAGGAAGATCTTTGAGCGCAACCGGTTTGACAATGGTTTCAGTCCTGAACTTTTCAACCTCTTTCTTTTGTTCTTCGTTAAGAAAATCGAGAGAGCTGTCATCGAGCAATTTGCGTATTTTTTTAAGGACCCGCATTTTTTCGTCCTGATCGGCCGGAATGTGGCTGTAAATCGATTTACAACTGTCGACTACCTGTTTTTCCACTGGGTCTTGGGTGTTTTTTTGCAGAATGACATCGCACAGAGGAATAACTTGATCGGTCCGATCTGTCACCAATACGGCCGGTGTCATGGAGGCGCCAAAAATGGGACGAACACGATCGTTTAATTTTGCTTCTTCAGAGGCTTCCCTGCCTTTCGATTTTACACGGAGTTTTGTGAAATCATATTCAAGAGAATTCGGAATGAAAAAGAGTAGTGTGACGACGGACACAAGACTTAATGCAATGGTGGCACGGTTCAGATTTTTGGCCCATGAGGAAAGATGAGAGGTATATTTTTTTAAGAGATGAAAATGAAACCACGCCTTTGTTGTTGGTCGTATCAGGGGCACAATCTCTTCGGAAATGGCCAGAAAGGCAGGGAGAACGGTATAGCTGGCCACCCAACAGGAAAACATACCCAAGGCTCCAATGAAACCAAACTGCGTGAATCCGCGAATGTTGGTAATGATTAAAGTGCCGAAGGCAACACACGTTGTAAGACTGGATGTCAGTGTGCCGGCAAGAGTTGACGGGATGGAAATTTGCAGGGCCTCGAGCGGTGTTTTATGCTGTTTGCGTTCTTCCAAATATCGGGCCATCAAAATAAGACTGTAGTTGATGCCGTTCCCGATAATGATTGATCCCAGAAATGCTGTTTGTGTTGTCAAATAACCAATTTTCCATGTTGTGGCGGCAAAGGTCCATGCAATGCCGTTGAAGACAGACCATCCCATCAGAAAGACCATGCGAAAGCGGTGAAAGTAAAGAAGCACCGCAAGGCTGACAAGCGTAATGCAAAGCAATGCCGTTGAAACAATGTCATCAATAAGAGTCTGATATTCAAAAAGAACGCGTCGAAATTTTCCGGTGAACCCCACAATCATGGAAGAGTTATAATTTTTCGGATTTAATTGCGTGATGGTTTCATTGACTTTGATGACCAGTTTTTTCGAAAATTCAACGCCCGTGGCAGAACCCGGCGGCCGAATGATGACCACCATAAGACGCCCCTTCTCACCAAAAAAATATCCGTCGATATAGTCATCGTATTTAGCCGTTTTACTCTTGTATTTTTCCTCGATGTCTTTGGTAGTGAACGCCGCATCCCTCTCTTCAGGGGTTTCCAGTTCCAACAAGAGTCCGGTTGTTTTCAGCTTTTCCCTCTGAATGCGTCTTGCAAGGCGGTCATGAATTTCTTGAAGATCGGGAAGATCAATATAAAGATATTTATTGTCCTCGAAAAATTTCTTTGATTCGGAAACGTTGTATTCAATGCTTTGAATATATTCCGGCGGGTATTCGTTCAGTTTGGAAATCAAATCCTTCGCAAAACGGATCGAATCCTGCGAACTATCCGATTCGATGGCCACAATGAGAGAGCCGGTGGAACCGACGCGTGCGCCGATCCGTTCCAAATCTTTCACGCTTTGAAAATTTTCCGGAAGAAGTTCTTTGAAATCGCTTCTTAATTTAAGGTGACTTGATTTCCAGATGCAAAGTCCGAAAATAACGGTAAAAAAAACGGCGAGAGGCCAACGCGCACGATAAAGAAAATGGGTGTAAGCCGAAAACATCGCCAGTTTGTCACACAAACATTTTTTGAAGTCAAGGCGGTGCGCTTCTTTTCAAGGCGTCAATTGTCGGATTTTCGACCAATGATTGAGATGGTAAAATTGACGTGCCGTGTCGAAAAGCCTTTCCCACTTGGCACAGCGAACGAAATGATTGTCCAAATAAAAACAAAACTTCATTGCCAGTCGGTTGGCTTCTTTGTAGCGAGACGTCTCTGCCTCTGTCAGACTTTTATCCCACATAAAATTTTCAAACAGGGATGAAAACAGAAATTCTGGAATTTTACCATCCTGACCATAAAATAGAAGGACGGTCATAAGATATTTGTCTATCTCGGCTTGTAATTCCAATTCCAGTTGTGTGACGGGTTGCCCCATTTCCGCCCTTCGCAAAAGATAGAGAAAATGGCTTACCCCTTCTGTGGCAACGCAAAAGGCGTTGAGATTGTGACTCCCAAAATGTTGGTAGGGATTATATTTCTGCAGATGGGCCAGTATTTTTTCGTCCACATAAAGGCCGATTTCCATTTCTCCCGGGGTTTGTTTGATAAAAAGAGCTTCTTGCGCAAGGCGGGAACCGATTTTTTTCTGAACAGCATCCGTGGGTGAGGGGTTAGAAATAATAAAATCTTCTACGTTATACTCCAGCTCGATTCGATAAAATGTTTCCAGTTGATCTTGGATTTTTTTAAGAATCATTGTGGTTTGTTGAATGTCTCCTTTTCTTGCGTTTGAATGCCCGCCTGATTCAACAGATTTTCAATGTTCTGGTCACCCGTGGCGAGCCAGCGCTCATAGAGTTTGAGCAAATCACGGTCCGTGTTCCAGTGAGTTGCATGCGCTACTTCCGACAAAACAGAAACCAAATTTGGAAAAAGTTTTGACAATTCCGCGTAGAGCTCCGCAAATGTTTTTTGATTGGATAAAAGTTGCGCCAAGCTCTGATAGGCCCCGCCACCCATGCGGATGTAATACCCGATGGTAATAGTGCGTCGTGAGATGCTTTCGGCAAAAAATCCGGCCGTATATAAACTCACGTCGCCCAATTGTTTGAGAGAACGGATGCGTGTACTAGCATCTCCTTCGACGGCGTCGGCCAGAATCAGGGCCAACGGCTTCTCAGTCATTTTGGAGCCCTGAACCTGAAAGAGTTTCTCCGTTTTGCGAAATTCCTGAAGCAGATTCACAAGATAAAACTCAAGAATATCGCTAGTTTGGACCTTGTGGTTGGTAAGGGCCGTTTGGACCCTTTTTCTGAAAAAATCGATCAGGGGTACCTGCTCTAGGAGCACTTCCTTCTCAGACATAGACCCACCTCCATTTGTCTTAATTTTACAGGAGGTTGGCTCGGATAAACAAGCAAAAGGTTATAAAGGTTGGATTTCTCCTACTTGAACGGCGATTCCTTTTGGCTCTTGATCAATGGCGAAAAGGCTCTTGGAAACGTGTCGAAGGCAGAAGGCGCCTATTACCGTTTTTAGGAAATAGTTGGCAAACATCCAAAGGAGACTGGCGGCGAAAAGCAGTTCCGAAGGCGTGATGGTGCCGTTGTCAAAAAGAGGTCCTTTTAAATAGGGATTCAAAAGCTCAACAAGCGCGGCATTGGTGGTGCCGAGCCCTCCCGGTGTGATAGGAAGGGCGCCAATCAATATAACGAGTGGGATATTTCCAAGAATTTTTACAAAGGGCACAAGCACACCGAATGTTTTCAAAACCACAACCATCGAAACAATCAACGAAATATGAATAGGAATACGAAGAACCGCGAGCCGGATGTAATCCATGAAACGGGCCTCTTTAAAAATCCTGAAAATATCTTTTTTCCGAATCCATTGGAAAAACCGCCCGTTTTTTTCTTCAAGTTTTTTGTAAAGGGGACCCCGCCAAAAAAAGAAATTCAGAAAGAAAAGAAAATAGGCACTTAACACAACCGCCCAGACAAATTTTTTGAGTGGGACGCCTGCAATTTGGTATTCCTGAAAAAAAGAACCAACACCTGCCAGCGTGATGATCCAATAGAGATCAATGACCGCAATGAAGAAAAAAATACTGAAAGCTTCCCAAAGGGGGATTTTATGCGTTCGTTTGAGATAGTAAGCAAAACCGGCTTGTCCCGCGGCATAATTAAGGACCATCAGCAGATAGGTGGCACCTCTTGCCGGAATCAATTCCTTGACCGGGACAACAAATCCAAACCGGCCCAGCATTTTTGACATGGTGACGATATCAATCCAGTAGATAAAGAAAAAATAAACAATGGCGAATGGAATGAAAGTTGCGAGATTCACGTAATGCAGAGCCGACCATATTTTGCGGGGGGGGTAGATATAAAAAAGATAAGCAAAAATGCCAATCGCAATTATCCATGGAATTATTTTTTTGAATTTATTCACGGGACCTGACCCCTTACTGGGCATTGCGGAGTCAAATAGTCAAGACCGATTAAATAAACTTCGTTGGATGTTTTGCGTGTAGCTTCAGGAATAAATGTCACAAAGCGTTTGAAATTTTTTTTGATCTCAACTTTTAATTTATTTGTTTCTTCCCCCGGAAATATTTTGCTTACAAAATTTCCGCCCTTTTTTAAAAATTGGTTCGCCAGTTTCCAGACTTTTAAAGAGAGTTCGTAGGAATTATAAATATCCCGAAATGGAATACCGGATAAATCGGGTGAAATATCAGAAACGATCACATCAAAAAAATCAGCTCCCTTCAGACTCCGCAAACTCTTCGAGTTTGCTTCGCGGTCCGGCAAGGCCGGACCTTGACTTAAAATTTTTTTGAACTCCTCCGCCAGTCCTTCCTCTTCGATATTTTTCTGAAGAAAAATGGTGTTGGGAGACGTCTGGATTTTTAAAGGAAGCCGGTCGATGCCAACCAGCAAACCTTTTGGGCCCACCATTTTAGAAAGGCTTTGAAGCCAACCCCCGGGCGCGCAACCAACATCCAGCACCTTATTCCCGGATCGAATAATTTTGTACTTGAACTGGATTTCGGTCAGTTTATAGGCGGCACGGCTTGCCAGCCCCTCTTTTTTGGCCTTCTGATAGTAGCGATCTTTCCGGTCGTAGGTACCTTTTGCCATAAGCAACTTATTCTGACTTTTGCCGATAATAATAATAGATGGAGGGCGTTTATGCCTTTTTCGGGGTTTGGAGTCATCAAAAAGATGATCCAGCCCTTAAAATAAACGGAGCGGAAACTAAAAAAGCTAATGATTCCATATAGATATAATTTTTCCGTGGATAGCATTTTTGGCAAAGGATTTGCAACTTTGAGGGCGAAAGGGGTTTATTATGGCAAAGGTTGAAGCGAATCGAGATTTTGAGGTTTTTGTCAGGGCTTTAGCTACCTACCAACCTAGTGCAGGTGGCTTGCGAGTCGTCGAAGCCGCCGCTCGAAAAGTTGGCCTTTCCATCGGCGACATCAAAGGAGCGGCAGGAGGTTTAAGAGCCGTCGAACAATCGCGTGCCGGCACAATCGGTTCAACGCGTTTTTTGAGCATAGCTCCCAAACTCTACCCGGATCGGGCCGATCTTTTTTCAAGCTTTCTCTTGCAATTACAACAGCGGGGTATGACTGCAGAGGCGCAGAATATTGCAGGAATTTGGTTTAATCGCATTGCGGGAGACATTATAAAATAAAAGGGGAAATTTATGAGTTCAACCAAAAAATGGACAAGAGAAGAGGTCGTCAAAGTCTTTGAGATATTGATGGAGCGTGGAAGCAATCTTTTCTCCAGTCCCGGTTTCAGAAAACATCTTGATCGCGACCGCAATCTGTTGGCGAATCAGGTGACGCGCGAAGCCAATGGCAACATTGCCTATCGGTCAGTCGATTTTCCTATTGTGGAGGAATTGAGTGACAACGATTTTTGGACACGCATTGATCAGACGCCATACAATGATTTGATTGAGGATAATGCCGCCATCGCCTTAATGAAGATGGCGGAAAAATTGAAACTGGTCGGATAAAAAATGAAGAAAATGTAAAATTCTTAGCAACAAATTTTTTTTCCTGCCGATAACTATAGTGAAGGGTTGAGCAGGACAAAAAAGGCTGGGGGAGCTGACAAAGGCTCCCCCATTTTTTTTGCCCGAACCGGGGGAATTAAGGGAAATGAGAGTTAGGGATAAGGGTGTTGTGCAGAAATTGTTGTGGGCAGGGACGGAATTGAACCGCCGACACGCGGATTTTCAGTCCGCTGCTCTACCGACTGAGCTACCTGCCCAACCTATCTGAAAAAAAATGCAACGCTTGCAACTAAACAATGTCAGAGGAGGTGTCAAGGAAAGTAAAAGATAATTTTCGAGATTGGAGCTTAACTTTCAAGTAAAACTTGAGCTCACAAGCCTTAGCGCGGGGCGCTATTGTTTGACGGAGATAAATTGGGTGTGGTATAAGCACCACATATTAAAAAACGGAAGTTGGGGAGCTAAGGAGGATTTCATAATGGCAAAGGGATCACCAATGAATCGTGAATTTAAGGTAGGAGATATTGCAGTCTATCCGGCTCATGGGGTAGGTCAGGTCATGAGCATAGAAAATCGGGAAATCGCGGGATCTAAAGCCAAATTTTATATCCTCAAAATCATGGACAGCGGTATGACGATCATGGTTCCAACAACCAATGTACGTAACGTTGGTTTGCGGGAAGTCATCGGAACCAATGAAGTTGAGGCCGTCTATGCCATTTTGAAGGAGCGCGGTGAATATACGATCACGGAACAAACGTGGAATCGTCGCTATCGCGAATATATGGACAAGATCAAAACCGGCTCCATTTATGAAATTGCTGAGGTTTTAAGGGATCTTTCGATGCTCCGTTATGAAAAGGAGCTCTCCTTCGGTGAGCGCAAAATGCTCGATACGGCGCGTAGCCTGATTATTAAAGAATTGGCCATTGCGCAGGATAAAGACGAAAAAACGATCACTCTGGAGATTGACACTATTTTTTCAGATAATCACCATCCCCAATGAAGTGTGGGGTGATTATTGTGGGAGCGGGACAGGGGACCCGCTTAGGGTATGATCTTCCCAAGGCCTTCATTCCCTTGGGATCAAAACCTCTTTTTCAGCACAGCTTGGATGCGTTTCTTGCCCATTCCTCTTTCCAAGAGATTGTTTTGGTCCTTCCAGAAAAGAAATGTGATTTACCAAAAAACGACCGAGTTAAAATTGTGGCGGGTGGGGCCACGCGGCAAGACTCTGTTCAGGCCGGCTTAAAAGCGCTTGGAGTTGATTGTGATACTGTTTTTGTCCACGATGCGGCTCGCCCCTTTGTCACAAAAGAAATTTTGGATAGGCTTCTGAGCGCCGCATCGGAGAGCAAAAATTGCATCGCCGCTATTCCCGTGACGGACACAGTAAAGCAGACCAAATCTCATAAAATCATCCAAACAATTGACCGGAGTCAATTATGGTTGGCTCAAACTCCCCAAGTCTTTTCCCGCTCTGTTTTGGAAGAGGCCTTTTCAAAAGCTCAAAAAGAAGGATGGGAAGGGACCGATGAAGCCTCTTTGGTGGAAAAACTTGGAATTCCTGTTCATATTGTCCCCGGAGATGCCAGAAACATCAAAATTACCACACCTCAAGACTTGCAATTAGCCCAAGTTCTGTTGCATACAAATGAACCATGAGAATTGGGCAAGGTTACGACATTCATCGGTTGGAAGAGGGGCGTCCTTTTATTCTGGGAGGCATTACGATCCCCTTTGAAAAGGGTCCGGTGGGACATTCCGATGGAGACCCTCTTTTACACGCTATCACCGATGCTTTATTGGGAGCTCTTTCTTTAGGAGATATTGGTCAGCATTTTCCCGACACCGATCCAAAAAATAAAAACAAGGACAGTCAATATTTTTTGAAAGAAACGGCGGGGTTTGTTTCGAAAAAAGGATATAAAATCGGTAATATCGATGCAACGGTGATTCTTCAGGCACCAAAACTGGCCGAATATATTCCAGCCATTCGTCGTCAAATTGCCACATGTCTTCGTGTGGAAGTCGATCAAATCAGTGTGAAAGCAAAAACAAACGAGAAAATGGATGCAGTTGGTTTAGGAGAAGGTATTGTGGTCCATGCGGTTGCATTGTTGACCAGAAAGTAGCGGCTACATATTGGTATGTCTCTTCGCGTTTACAATTCATTAACCCAAAAGAAGGAAACGTTCGCCCCGCTTAAAAAAGGGAAGGTGTCGATGTATGTCTGCGGCATCACCGCTTACGATTCATGTCATTTGGGTCACGCGCGGGCGGCTGTCGCTTTCGATGTCGTCTATCGTTATCTTAAATTTTTAGGCAATGAGGTGACTTATGTTCGCAATTTTACCGACATCGACGACAAAATCATTAACCGGTCGAAAGAAAAAAATATTCCATGGAAGGAACTGACAGAGCGCTACATTCAGGAATATCGCGACGATATGTCAGCTCTCCAAATTCTCACGCCCACACAAGAACCAAGAGCCACCGAATTTATTCCGCAGATGATTGGGGCGATTCAAACCTTGATTGAGAAAAAGAAAGCTTACGAAAAAAACGGCAACGTCTATTACGCCGTGCGTGAGTTCAAAAAATACGGGGCGTTGTCGCAAAAAAATATTGAGGACTTGGAATCTGGAGCGCGCATTGAGATCGACGAAACTAAAAAAGATCCGCTCGATTTTGCTCTGTGGAAAGCGGCCAAACCCGGAGAACCCACATGGCCAAGTCCTTGGGGAGAGAAGGGGGGGCGCCCCGGTTGGCATATCGAATGCTCTGTTATGAGCACAAAACTTTTGGGTCAACCCTTTGATATTCACGGAGGCGGGCGCGATCTTATCTTTCCCCATCACGAAAATGAAATTGCGCAGGCCGAGGGAATGTCACAGAAAAATTTCTGCAACTATTTTCTCCACAATGGTTTTGTTAATATCGACGCTGAAAAGATGAGCAAATCGAAAGGAAATTTTACAACGATCCGGCAGGTCATCAAACAACATGATGCCGAAGTGGTTCGTTATTTTCTTATGTCCGCGCATTACAGCAGTCCCATCGATTACACCGAAAAAAATATGCTCGAAGCAAAATTGGCGCTGGATCGCTATTATCTTTTATTGGGGCGTTTGAATCTCTTGCTTGCGGATCAAAAAATAAAGAAGATGCCGAAACCCTCGAATGATTTGGAAAAAGAATTGGCGAAAAGTCTGGAAGAATTTCCTTCGAAATTTAAAGAAAGCATGGACGATGATTTTAATGTGCCCAAGTCACTTGGTTACGTTTTTGAAATAGTCCGCATCTTTAATAAATATCTCGATCAGACTGGTACCACTCCCGCTCCGTTTCTTTTTTGGGCGCGTGATGAATGGATGAAAATGCAAAAAGAAATTTTTGAACCGGCGTTGGGAATTTTTATCTCCGAACCCCAAAAATATTTTGAACGTTTCAAGAAAAACAAGTCAGAGGCCCAGTCGGTCAGCGTAGAATTGGTAGAAAGTAAAATAGCGGAACGCCGCCAAGCCAGATCAAACAAGGATTTTAAAAAGAGCGATACCATCCGGGATGAGTTAATGAAACTGGGAGTCGAATTGAAAGACCGCCCCGACGGAACCACCGAATGGCATTTTAAATAATCCACGCAACTTTTTATGATGACTGCCGATAAACTCAATGTGAATGAAAGTCTCAATGAAGCGGTGCGCATTCTTCTTAATCTTCAGCATGCGGACTTGGAAAAAAGAAATGAGGCAATCAAGCAGGCTGGAAACTTTGTAGAAGAGAGAACCTACTTTCCCGAAGCGGTTCCTCTTTTAATTAAACTTCTGGAACAAGAAAAACATCCCAAACTTGCGGAAGAAGCCGCTTGGGCTTTGTGGAAATTCAAGGATTCGCGGGCCGTCCCCGTTCTTTTCAAGAAAGCAAAAACATCCGCGCATCTTTCGCTTCGCAAAAAATCAATTCGCGCTTTGGGTTTGTTGGAAGCCCCCGAAGCGCTTCCCCTCTTGTGCCATCTCGTTTACGACAAATCTTATATTTTGCGCGGTACCGCCATTGCCGCATTGGGACATTTCAAGGAACCAAAACTTTTGTCTATTTTGGAAGGGGCGATGGAGGACGAAAGCTCCTATGTGCGCAGAGAAGCGATCGCCGCTTTTGGTCGCTTTTTAAGACGCAATCCAAAACCTCTGACCGTTTCACTTTCTAAAAAAATAACCCATTTCCTTTCCCAAAAAAATGAAAAAGATCCGAGCGTTCGTTTGGAGGCCCTCAAAACGTTGTCGTATCTCGAAGAGAAGTCGGTTCGCAAACGCCTGCGCAAAAGTTCCGAACAAGATCCTTCCGCCTTCGTGCGTGAGGGTGCTTTGGCATTGTTGCAACACTGGGAGGATGCACAGTCTGAAACAGCGTTGATTGAAGGACTTCAGGACAGAGATTGGTC
>Ga0155963_1096_pt1 | contig 13925 bp, 10 predicted proteins | sample RifCSPlowO2_02_FD_107617 | JGI IMG/M metagenome (GOLD analysis project Ga0155963, IMG submission 107617) | Deltaproteobacteria bacterium RIFCSPLOWO2_02_FULL_46_8 | reverse complement strand
GGTTTTACCAATGACGCAAAAACGGGCCGTGTCATTGTTATCACGGCCATTGACAATCTTGTGAAAGGAGCTTCGGGCCAAGCCGTGCAAAATATGAATATCCGGATGGGCTTTCCCGAAGAAGAGGGATTGAGAAGATGGTAAAAATTTTTTGGGAAAAGAAAAAAGGGGGGACCATCACTTCCCCACAAGGATTTTTCGCCAGCGGTCTTCACACCGGAATCAAAAAAAACAAACAAAAATTCGATGCGTCCCTGATTGTTTCGCAAACACCCTGCGCCGCGGCGGGAACGTTCACCACCAATCGCGTGAAGTCATGGTGTGTCCTACACGCCATGAAAGGGATACGCCATTCGTATCATCGCGCTGTTCTGGTCTCCAGCGGCAACGCCAATTGTATGAACGGACCTCAGGGAAAAAAGGCGATTGAAGAGTGCGTTGGGGAAACGGCGAGACTTTTGAATATCCCCGAAGAAGAAATTCTCACCGCCCAGACCGGACTGATCGGCTCTCCCTTTCCCACGGATGTTTTAAAAAGCGGTTTGCCGAAACTCTTTCGCCGTCTTTCCGAAGACGGGGGACATGCCGCCGCCAAAGGAATTTTGACGACGGATCGCAACACCAAAGAGACGGCGCTTTCTTTTTTTCTGGGCGATAAAAAAGTAACGATTGGCGCCATTGCCAAAGGTGCGGGGATGGTTCATCCGAACATGGCCACGATGCTTTGTTTCATCACAACCGATGCCGCCATTTCCAAACCGCTTCTTTCACGCGCCATCCGCCATGCGGTTGACAACACATTCAATAAAATTTCGATTGACAACGATATGAGCACCAACGACATGGTTTTTGTTTTGGCGAACGGCGTGGCCACGAATCCCATTATTCAGAATGTGGATCGCGATTACAGGATGTTTCGCGATGCGCTGGAAGAAGTCTGCCGCGCCATGGCTTATAAAATGGTGAAGGACGGCGAAGGCGTCAATCACGTCTGCCGCCTCAGAGTTTTTGGAGCCAAGAATCCGACCGAAGCAGAAAAGGCGGCGCGCCAGATTGCCAACTCCATGCTTTTCAAAACGATGCTCTCGGGCGCCAATCCAAATTGGGGGCGGATTGCCGCGGCGATTGGGGCAAGCGGCGTTGTTTTCAATCCCGACCAGTTGAGTATTTCGTTTGGCAACGCCCATGTCTTGAGCAACGGCAGTTTGAGGGCCGCCCACATTCCGAAGGCGGAACGGGTGCTTTACAAAAGAGATTACACGATTGATGTGACGATTGGAAAAGGGCGCGGGCGCGCGGAGTTTTTGACTTCCGATCTCACCACAAAATATGTGGTGATCAACGCGAGTTATTCTTAAAGGAAACGGATGGAACGATACGTTGAAAAAGCCGGCATTTTAATCGAGGCTCTTCCCTACATTAAAAAATTTCGTGGGAAAGAAATTCTCATCAAGTATGGCGGCGCCGCCATGAAGGATGATGACGTTCATGAAAATTTGCTCTTGGATCTTGTCTTCATGAATTATGTCGGCATCAAACCGATTTTGGTTCACGGCGGTGGCAATCACATTACCGCCAATTTAAAGAAAAAGGGAATTGAGAGTCGGTTCGTGAATGGCCTTAGAGTCACGGACCAATCAACAATCGATGTGGTGAAAGAAACGCTGGCTGAGTTAAACAAGGAAATTGTCCACGACATCAATCGTTTTGGTGCGCGCGCCATCGGTCTTTCCGGTCATGACGCGGAAATTTTAAATGTGAAAAAACACATGGAGCATGGCGACGTAGGATTTGTGGGCGATGTTGTTTCCGTGAATATTTTTCCCATGAAGGAACTGACCGAGTACCGAATGATTCCGGTGATCTACCCCATCGGCATTGATGAAAATGGGGTTGCATACAATGTGAACGCCGATGAGGCCGCTTCAAAAATTGCCGTGGCGATGGATGTGCAAAAAATTATCGTCCTCACCAACGTCAAAGGCATTTTGCGCGACCCTGCAGATTCCGAGTCTCTTATTTCGTCATTGCATGTCAGTGAAATTCCCAACTTGATTGAAAAAGGAGTGATCCGTGCCGGCATGATCCCCAAGGTGAAGGCGTGCGTAAACGCACTTGAAGGAGGCGTAAAAAAAGCCCACATCATTGACGGCCGCATCAAACATTCTCTGTTGCTTGAAATTTTCACCGATCAAGGTATCGGAACCGAAATCACGATTGTGAAAAATTAGCTAACTTACATATGATACCTGTTAACATATGCAACCTTTACTCCGAATTTATTTTGCCCACGTATGCGCAAATTCCTGTTTGCCTTGTGCGCGGGGAAGGCTCGCGCGTGTGGGATGCGGAGGGGAAAGAATATCTTGATTTTTTTCCGGGCTGGGCCGTTTCCGGTTTGGGGCATTGCCATCCCAAAGTGGTTGCCGCCATTCGAGAACAAGCCGGACAGATTCTTCACGTCTCCAATAATTTTTTAAATCAAAAACAGGCGGAGCTTGCGCGTGAAATTTCTCAAGCCTCTTTCCCCGCGAAAATTTTTTTCTGCAACAGCGGGGCTGAAGCCGCGGAAGGGGCGATCAAGTTTGCGAGAAAATATGGAAGCGATTCGGGCCGGTTTGAAATTATCACGATGCGCCAATCCTTTCACGGTCGCACACTTGCGGCGTTGACCGCTACGGGTCAGGAAAAAGTCAAAACGGGTTTTGCTCCACTGCCCGAAGGGTTTCGTTATGCCGAACTCAATGATATCGAATCCGTCAAAGCAGAGATCACACCCAAAACCATTGCCATTTTTGTGGAGCCCATTCAAGGTGAAGGAGGCGTGCGCCCCGTCACACAAGAATTCATGCGGGATTTGAAAAAATTGTGCGAAGAAAAAGATTTGTTGTTGATGGTCGATGAAGTCCAAACAGGAATAGGACGCACCGGAAAAATGTTCGGCTATCAGCATTTCGGGATAGAGCCCGATGTGATGACGCTTGCAAAATCATTGGGCGGAGGCGTTCCAATCGGTGCGTTTGTCGTGAACAAGCGGATTCAAAAAGAAATTTTCACCCCCGGCAGTCACGGCTCCACCTACGGCGGCAATCCGTTGGTCGCGGCGGCGGCTCTGGCTGTATTTCAGGCTATCCGCGAGGAAAAACTTTTGGAGAACACTGTTGAAATGGGACAGTATTTGCGCCGCGGCCTTGAAAAATTAAAAGAAAAATTTGAATTTATTAAAGAGGTGCGTGGTTTTGGATTGATGCAGGGCATGGAGCTTTCCGTGTCCGGCACGCCTTACGCAAACCGTGCGCGAGAAAAAGGATTGCTGATTAATTGCACGCAAGATACAGTTTTGCGCATCATGCCCGCGATGACAGTCACAAAAGAAATATTGGAGAAGGGTCTTGAAATTTTGGAAAACATCCTCAAGGAGAAATTACAATGAAAAAAGTGGTTGTGGCTTATTCGGGGGGGTTGGATACCTCCTGTGCTGTGAAGTGGATCAAAGATCGCTACGATTGCGAGGTCATCTGTTTTTCCGCGTTTATCGGTGAAGTGGCCGACAAAGAAAAACTCAACCAAAAAGCAAAAGCGGCCGGTGCGAGCAAAGTTTTTGTCGAAAATTTAAAAGAAGAATTTGCGCATGCATTTATTTTGCCCGCGCTTTGGGCTAATGCCCGCTATGAAGGGGGATATCCTTTGGCAACAGCGCTTGGCAGGCCCTTAATCGCAAAACATCTCGTGCGAATTGCCGAACAGGAAAATGCCGACGCCGTGGCCCACGGTTGCACCGGCAAAGGAAATGATCAGGTTCGCATCGAAGTGGGCGTGCGCACTCTCAATAGCTCTTTAGAAATTATTGCTCCACTCAGAGAGTGGGAATTCAAATCGCGCGAAGAAGAAATAGATTATGCGCGCAAAAATAATATCCCCGTCGATGCAACAAAAGCCTCTCCGTATTCCATCGACAAAAATATCTGGGGCATTGCGATTGAAGCCGGCATTCTGGAAGACCCGTGGCTCGAAGCCCCAGAAGAGGCATATGTCATGACAAAGGGGCTCGATAAAGTTCCCGCAAAGCCTTGCTATCTTGAAATCGAATTTGAAAAAGGAATTCCTGTTGCGCTTGATGGAGAAAAAAAATCACTCGTCGATCTTATTGAAACACTCAATCAAATTGCGGGCGAATACGGTGTGGGACGTTTTGATCAAATCGAAAATCGTCTCGTCGGAATCAAAAGCCGCGAAATTTATGAAGCCCCCGCCGCCCATGTTTTGCTCACAGCACACAAGGAACTTGAAGGCATGGTGATGGATCGCGAATTTCTGCATTACAAAGAACTCTTGTCGAAAAAATACGCGGAGCTGGTTTATTTTGGTCTCTGGTTTTCGCCGCTCAAAGAATCGCTCGACCAGTTTTTCAAATCAAACCAGAATAAAGTCACGGGAAAAATCCGCGTCAAACTGGATAAAGGCCATGCAACATGCGTTGGACGTCAATCTCCGGATTCTCTTTATTCCGAAAAATTGGCGACTTACTCAGAAAAAGATGCCTTTGATCGCAACGCCGCGAAAGGATTTTTGAAAATCTGGGGACTTCCTTACGAAGGGATAAATAAAAGATGAAAGCATTATGGGGTGGGCGTTTCAAAAAAGAAATGCACCCTCTTTTAAAAGAGTTCAGCTATTCCCTCAATGTTGATTGGGAATTGTTCGATGCCGAAATCGCCGTCGACATCGCGTGGACAAAAATGTTGTATCACATCGGTATTATCACCCAAGACGAATCCGCAAAATTGGTGAATGGATTGAAAGCAATCAGCAAAGAATTGCAACCCGTTGATCCAAACGCCCCTTTTGAAGATGTCCACACACTCATTCAAACGCACCTTGAGAAAAAAATCGGAAACGTCGCCAAAAAAATTCATACAGGCCGAAGCAGAAACGATCTGATTGTCACCTCTACCCGCATCTATCTTAAACAAAAAATTTCGGAGATAGATGCCGCGCTGAAAAAAACAGAGACGGCCCTTCTTGGTGCGGCACAAAAAGCAGGGGACGGTATTGTTGCGGGTGTTACGCATCTTAGAAAAGCCCAGACAATTTTATTGGCGCATCATTTGTTGGCCTATGTGGCGATGCTCGATGAAGACCGCTCTCGCCTTAATGATCTTCTGAAAAGGGTCGATGTGTTACCGCTGGGTTCCGCGGCCCTTGCGGGTTCCTCCCTTCCCATCGACCAAAAATTTCTGGCGAAGGAGTTGGGGTTTTCAAAAATCGCGGGCAACTCTTTGGCCGCGGTGAGCGACCGCGGATTTTTAACCGAATTCTTAAGTGACCTCGCCATTTTATGGGTTCATCTCTCGCGCCTTTCTGAAGATTTTATTTTGTGGAACTCCGAATTTTTCAACTATGTGGAAATCGATGACGCCTTTGCCACGGGTTCCAGTCTCATGCCGCAGAAAAAAAACCCGGATGTTTTTGAACTCATCCGCGGGAGGACGGGCTCCATTTTCGGACATTTGCAGGCTCTTCTCACTGTGCAAAAAGGTCTTCCATTAAGTTATAACCGCGATCTTCAAGAAGACAAACCCGCCGTTTTTGACGCGGCCCGAAAAACAAAACTCGCGTTGGAAATTCTCTCCGAAACATTATCGACCCTTTCTTTCAACAAAGATGCCTTCAAAAAATCGGTCGCCGAAGATCACCTTTTTTCAACGGACCTTCTGGAATATCTGGTCCGCAAAAAAGTGCCCTTCAGCGAGGCTCACGAAACGGTCGGAAAAATTATCCGCCACGCGGAAGAAGCGGGAAAAAGCTTAAGTCAGCTTCCCGTTAAAATATGGCAACAATTTTCCGGATATTTTGAATCCGATGTATTGGATCTCTTCAAACCCGAAACCTCCGTTGAAGCCAAGAAAACCAAAGGCAGTACCAACCCCACCTTCGTAAAAGCAGAACGAACAAAATGGGAAAAAGCGTTGAAATGAAACCAAAAATCCCCTTGTGCCGCCTACTTACTTGTGGTTTGTAGGCGCGGACTATGAAAACTACTCTTGAAGATGTTAGTTCTGTCCAGAAAAAGCTGAAAATTGAAGTGCCTGCCGATGTTGTTGCCCAAGCGCGCATGGAGGCCGTTCAGGATTTGCAGAAAAAAGTGAAAGTTGAAGGTTTTCGCCCCGGGAAAGTCCCTCCCAACATTATTGAACAGCGTTTCGCTCACGAAGTTCAGCATGAAACGGTCGAAAAAGTGGTCGATTTGACCTTGGCCAAGGCTTTTAAAGAGGCGAAAGTTTATCCCATTTCCCGCCCCGAAATCACGCCGGGACTTTTTGCAGGCACCGGTGGCATGTCTTATACCGCCACGTTTGATGTTTTGCCCGCAATTCCCATCACAGAAAAAGATTACAAAGGACTCAAACTCGAAAAAACAGAAATTGAAGTCACCAAAGAAGAGGTCGAATCGGAATTAACGCGTCTTCAAAAAGCGATGACACAATTGGAACCCTCCCCCGCGGAAACCGTTTTGGTTAAAGGACTTGTGGTCGTGATTGATTTCAAAGGAACTGCGGAAGGAAAATCTTTTAAAGGCGGTGAGGCCAAGGATTATGTGATCGAGTTTGGTGATGGCGAAATGCTGGGCGATTTTGAAAAAGGAATTGAGGGAGCCAAAGCAGGAGAGGTGCGCAAAATCAGTTTTGATTATCCAAAAGATTATTTTAATAAGGAACTCGCGGGTAAAAAGGCCCATTTTGATATCACCGTCAAAGAAATTCGCACAAAAAATGTTCCAAAACTCGATGACGATTTTGCAAAAGATTTAGGACAATATAAAACTCTTGAGGATGTAAAAGTCGATTTGGAAAAAAGGATTATTGCGGCAAAAGAGGGACACCAGAAGGGGGAACTTTTTAATCAAATCCTCAAACAATTGATCGATAAAATCAAATTTGAGGCACCACAATCGTTAATTACCGCTGAATTGCGTCATATGTTGGAGCAATTTGCCCAAGAAATCCAAAAACGGGGTCAAAAACTCGAAGACGTAAAAGTGGAAGAGGTTTTGAAAGAATTTCAGCCGGAAGCTGAAAATCGGGTCCGTGGTTTTTTAATTCTCGATAAAATCGTTGAAGAAGTGAAATTAGAGGCAACGGACAAAGAATTGGAAAATCGTCTGGAGTCCATGGCCAAACAAGCGAGGAAGCCTTTGGCAGAGGTTAGGGCCCATTACGAGAAAAACAACCTTCTCGGATCCCTAAAAAATTGCATTTTACACGAGAAATCCCTTGAATTTGTCCTCAACGAGGCTAAAATCAAAGTCGTAAAGCCAAAAAATGACAAAAAACGGCCTCAAAAATAGTTGTTTTGGTCGTTTTTTGTCATCCTGAGGCCGCCGGTGTGGCCGAAGGAACCAATATGAGCGAGGTTTTTATGAACTTAATCCCAATGGTAATCGAGCAGACCGGCCGTGGAGAGAGGGCTTTTGACATCTATTCCAGACTTTTAAAAGAACGCATCGTCTTTATCGGTTGCCCCATTAATGATGAAGTCGCCAGCGTCATCATCGCTCAGTTCCTTTTTCTGGAATCGGAAGACGCGGACAAAGATATTCACGTTTATATTAACTCCCCGGGTGGAATAGTCACCGCGGGTCTCGCCATTTACGATACGATGCAATATGTAAAACCCGCTATTCAGACTTTGTGTATGGGACAGGCCGCCTCCATGGCCGCCATTTTATTGGCCGCCGGTTCAAAGGGAAAACGTTTTGCTCTTCCCAATGCCCGAATCATGATCCACCAGCCGTTGGGTGGTTTTCAGGGACAGGCATCCGACATCGATATTCAAGCCAAGGAAATTTTGCGGATGCGCGAGAAGGTCAACGAAATTTTAACGAATCATACCGGTCAGCCGCTTGAAAAAATTCAGGTGGACACCGACCGTGATTTTTTCATGAGTTGCCACGAGGCTAAAGCCTATGGCATTGTTGACGACGTACTCCATTATCGAAAAGACAAAATGAGTGACAAAACAAATGATAAAACAATTCACGCCGTAGGAGGAGGTACCAATGGCTAAAGGGACTGCAGATGACCCCGGAAGTCTGAGTTGCTCTTTTTGCGGAAAAAACCAGCGAGAAGTCAGAAAACTGATCGCCGGACCCACCGTTTATATCTGTGATGAGTGCATCGAACTCTGCAACGACATTATCGCCGAAGAAAATTCAAGAGCCCGCCAATATGGCCCACATTTGGGAGTGCCAAAGCCCTCCGAGATTAAAACATTTTTGGATGAGTATGTGATCGGGCAGGAATACGCGAAAAGAGTTTTGTCCGTTGCCGTTCACAACCATTACAAAAGAATTGAGGCGAGGGCGAATAACAAAGAAGATGTTGAACTTCAAAAAAGCAATATCTTGCTGATCGGTCCCACCGGTGTCGGCAAAACCCTTCTGGCGCAAACTCTGGCCAAGATGCTCAATGTGCCCTTTACCATCGCGGATGCGACGTGTCTTACGGAGGCCGGTTATGTCGGCGAAGACGTTGAAAATATTATTTTGAATCTTCTGCAGGCGGCCGATTACGACAAAGCAAAATGCGAACGCGGCATTGTTTATATCGATGAAATCGACAAAATTTCGCGCAAGTCCGAAAATCCTTCCATCACGCGCGATGTTTCTGGAGAAGGCGTGCAACAAGCCCTGCTGAAAATTCTGGAGGGCACTGTCGCCAATGTCCCACCCAAAGGCGGACGCAAACATCCACAGCAGGAATATATTCCGGTCGATACCACCAACATTTTGTTTATCTGCGGCGGAACATTTGTGGGACTTGAAGACACCATCGAGCGCAGAATCGGACAAAAGAATTTGGGTTTTGGAGTGGATGTCAAAGGAAAGGGAGACAGAAAACTCTCCGACACTTTGAAAAAGATAGAGACGGAAGATTTGATCAAATTTGGACTGATTCCGGAATTTGTGGGGCGCTTGCCGGTTCTCGCAACGCTGGATGAACTCGATGAAATGGCGCTGGTGAAAATTTTGACCCAACCCCGCAACGCGTTGGTCAAGCAATATCAGCGCCTTTTTGAATTTGAAAAAGTGAAACTCCAGTTTACCGCGGGCAGTCTTGAGGCGGTTTCAAGGGAATCAATTCGCCGCAAGTCGGGGGCCAGAGGTTTGAGAGCCATTCTGGAAAAAGTAATGCTTGATGTGATGTACGATATTCCGTCTCAGGAAGGAATTCTGGAAGTGGTTGTGAATGAAGACGTGATTTTGAAGAAGTCCAAACCCGTAATTGTCTATGAAAAGAAAGCTCAAATGGCCTGAACGGCTACGAGGGGGATTGAATGAGCGACGAACTGACCGTTAAAAAAGAATCAACATTGGTGCCGCTGTTGCCCTTGCGGGATATCGTTGTATTTCCGCACATGGTGGTTCCTCTTTTTGTGGGGCGCGAAAAATCGATTGCCGCCCTTGAAGAGGCAATGAACAAAGAAAAAGATATCATGTTGGCCGCGCAGGTGAACGCCAAGACCAACGATCCAAAACCCGACGATATTTATAAGGTGGGAACGCTGGCTTCCATTATTCAACTGCTTCGCCTGCCTGATGGCACGGTGAAAGTGCTCATTGAAGGAAAAAAGCGCGCACGCATTCAGCAATTTGTCTCCAACCCGAATTTTTTCATGGTGGAAGCGGAAGCCATTGATGAAACCATGGACAAAACAATTGAGATCGAAGCCCTGATGCGCGGAGTGAAGTCCACCTTTGAACAATATGTGAAACTTAACAAGCGGATTCCGCCTGAAATGCTGGCGAGTGTTGCCACCATTGACGATCCGGCCCGTTTGGCCGACACAATTGTCGCGCACCTTTCTTTGAAACTTTCCGACAAACAAAAAATTCTCGAAGTTATTTCTCCGCTGGAACGCCTTGAAAAATTACTGGGTCTCATGCAGTCCGAAATCGAAATTCTGCAGGTGGAAAAAAGAATTCGCACGCGCGTGAAAAAGCAGATGGAAAAGACTCAGCGCGAATACTACCTGAATGAGCAGATGCAGGCGATCCAGAAAGAACTGGGCGAAAGAGATGAGTTCAAGAGCGAAATTCAGGAACTCGAAGAGAAGATGAAGAAGAAAAAACTCTCCGTGGAGGCGGCGGCTCGTTGCAAACAAGAACTGAAAAAACTGAAGATGATGTCACCGATGTCGGCGGAAGCCACCGTGGTGCGTAATTATCTCGACTGGATTCTCTCTCTTCCATGGGGCGAAATGACGCAGGACAAACTGGACTTGAAAGAAGCCGAAAAAATTCTCGAAGAAGATCACTACGGGCTCAAAACTCCCAAAGAACGTATTCTGGAATATCTGGCCGTCTGCCAGCTGATGGGAAAAGTGAAGGGGCCGATTCTTTGTTTCATCGGACCTCCGGGAGTTGGGAAAACATCTCTTGGCCGTTCGATTGCGAGGGCCATGGGAAGAAAATTTGTCCGTCTTTCATTGGGTGGTGTGCGTGACGAAGCCGAAATCAGGGGACACCGCAGAACCTACATCGGTGCGCTTCCCGGAAAAATTATCCAGTCGCTTAAGAAATCGGGTTCCAGCAATCCCGTTTTACTCATGGATGAAATAGATAAGATGAGCATGGATTTCAGGGGAGACCCTTCCTCGGCTCTATTGGAAGTTTTGGATCCGGAGCAAAATTTTACTTTCAGCGATCACTATCTCGATCTTGATTATGATCTTTCTCACATTATGTTCATCACAACGGCGAACACGCTACCCGCAATTCCATTGCCTCTGCAGGATAGAATGGAAATCATCCGAATGGCGGGTTACACCGAAGATGAAAAATTGCATATCGCCAAGAAATATCTCGTCCGGAAACAGTGTGAATTGAATGGTTTGCAGGAAAAAGAGGTGGAGTTTACCGATTCTTCTATCAAGTTGATCATTCGCCAATACACAAGAGAAGCCGGCGTGAGAAATCTGGAGCGTGATATCGCTTCTGTCTTGCGCAAATTGGCGCGCGACGTGGTGGTTAAGGAGTTGAAAAAGACCGGAAAACCAATCCGGTTGACTCCGAAAAAAGTCACGGCGTATCTGGGGGTTCCCAAATTCCGTTTTGGTTTGGCCGAAGAGGAGGATCAGATTGGTATCTGCACAGGTCTTGCGTGGACCGAAGTGGGAGGAGAGCTTTTGACCACGGAAGTCACCGTGATGCCCGGCAAGGGAAAATTAATTGTCACCGGGAAATTGGGTGACGTGATGCAGGAGTCGGCACAGGCGGCGGTGAGCTACATTCGTTCACGCGCGGACGCGCTGGGTCTTGGAAAAGAATTTTATCAAAAACTGGATATTCATATTCATTTGCCCGAGGGAGCCATTCCAAAAGATGGTCCCTCCGCCGGAATCACCATGGCCACCGCTGTTACGTCGGCCCTCTTGAAGATTCCCGTTCGCAAAGATGTCGCCATGACGGGAGAAATTACCCTGCGTGGGCGTGTTTTGCCGATCGGTGGTTTAAAAGAGAAATTGTTTGCGGCGCATCGGGGTCAGATTAAAAAAGTTCTCATTCCAAAAGAAAATTTGAAGGACTTGAAAGAAATGCCCAAGAAGATCCTCAATGAGTTGATTATTGAACCGGTGGAAAATATGGACGAGGTTTTGACAAAAGCTTTGGCCATAGACAATCCTGAACAACTTTTCAGGGGTATTCATCATGTTCCAACACCAACGGTCAAAAAAGGGTCGTCCGAAGCACCCGTGGTAATGTGAAAAAAAAACTCCGCAAAAGTTTGTAAGCCGGGGTGGCCTGAAACTGGAAAAGGCACTAGATGCGTTTGCCCTTTCCCCCACCGATTGGGTTTGTCTTGATGTGGGCGCCTCCACCGGCGGATTTACGGACCTCCTTTTGCAGAGGGGCGCCAAAAAAGTTTATGCCGTGGATGTGGGCTATGGGCAGTTGGCTTGGACACTCCGCAAAGACCCACGCGTGGTTGTGCTGGAGCGGCAAAATATCCGTTATCTTCCTCCAAACGCCGTTCCGGAAAAAATCAATCTGGCGGTAATCGATGTCGCCTTCATCTCATTAGAACTTGTTTTTCCTCGTCTGAAATTATTTTTAGATCCAAAAGCCATTGTGGTCGCTCTTATCAAGCCCCAGTTTGAAGTGGCGCGCCATCAGGTTGGGCAAAAGGGAGTTGTCAGAGATCCCGCACTACATGACTGGGCGGTTGATAAAATTACCAAAGCGGGACTTTCCGAAGGATGGACTTTGAAAGGAGTTTGTGAATCGCCACTGCTGGGGCCCGAAGGAAACAAGGAATTCCTAATTTACTTTCAAACCTAAGATGTTATTAATTAAGAACTTCATGAAACAGCGAGCCCTCATTTTAATATCGATTTTTATTTTCGCCATGGGTTGTGCGCATCAGCACAAAACAACGGTGGCGCCCAAACCTAAGCTGAAAGAAGATCCCTATTATTATCTCATTCGTTCCAATCTGGAAGCCTACGCGGGAAAGATGGAAGATTCCGTTCGCGATTTGGAAAAAACAAGTCATGTTTTTCCGCATGACCCCTATTTACAATTTATAGCGGCGGAACGTTATGCCCAGCTCCACCGGTGGGAAGAAGCCTCCAAAAATATTCAGGCAGTTTTGAAACAAAAACCCGATTGGAAAGATGCCGAACTGCTTTGGGGTTCCATTCTTGAGGCATCAGGAGATCCTCATCAAGCCGGCAAAATTTTTGAAAAGCTCATAAGACAATCTCCCGCGCGGGAAGAAAATTACTTGAAGCTGGCGCAAAGTCTTATCGATCAGAAGAAATACAAAGAGGCGGTGGTTGTGCTTAACCGCCTGCTGGCAAAGGTACCCGATTCCGTCTCCGCCTATATTTATCTGGCCACGATTCATTTGACTTATCTTAAAAATCAAAATGAGGGCCTGCGTTTTTTTAAAAAATGTCTGGAGATTGACCCAGAGAACATCCGCATCCGTCAACAAATCGCGCAGATTTATCTCAATCAAAATAAATTCAAAGAGGCTCTGGACCAATTTTTGGTGATAGAAGAACAATATCCCTCCGATTTGGGAACCAAGCTTCACATTGCTTTGCTGTATCAGGAGTTGGGAAATGTGGATGAGTCGATAGTTCGTTTAAAAAATATTTTGAAAGCGAACCCCAAGGCCGATCGCATTTATTACTACCTCGGCTTGATTTTTGAAAAATTGAAGCGCTATCCCGAAGCGATTGAATATTTTTCCGGAATCCCGAAATCCTCCGGTGTTTATAAAGACGGTGTCATCCATGCCGCCTCCATTTATAACGAGCTTAAACAGAATGATGACGCGATACGTGTTTTAAGGGAAGGGATCCGAAAAAGTCCGAAAATTCCGCAATTCTATCAGCTCCTTTCTCTTCTGTATGAAGACCAGAAAAATCTTGAAAAAGGGGTTGATGTATTAAAGCAGGGGATTCGGGAATTACCTGATGAGGAGGTGCTTTATTTCAATCTCGGCATTCTCTACGACAAATTGCACAACAAGAAATCAAGTTTGCAGGCAATGAAAAAAGTTTTGGTGTTGAATCCGGAAAACAGCTCGGCGCTCAATTATATTGGCTACACTTATGCCGAAGAGGGAAAAAATCTGGATGAAGCCGAAACGATGATACAAAAAGCGCTCAAAATTAAACCCGGAGATCCTTATATTCTGGATAGTCTTGGGTGGGTCTATTTCCAGCGGGGCCAGCTGGATAAAGCCTATCTTTATATTTACAAGGCATTTCAAACTTCTCCAAAAGAGGTGGCCATCAACGAGCATTTGGGGGATATTTTTCTCAAGCGGGGCAAAAAAAACGAGGCGCTGAAATATTTCAGGAGGGCTTTGGAGTTTAGCAAAGCCAAAGAAGACCAAAATCCGGAAGAGATA
>Ga0155963_1093_pt3 | contig 14369 bp, 12 predicted proteins | sample RifCSPlowO2_02_FD_107617 | JGI IMG/M metagenome (GOLD analysis project Ga0155963, IMG submission 107617) | Deltaproteobacteria bacterium RIFCSPLOWO2_02_FULL_46_8 | reverse complement strand
AAAAGGGGTATGGCCCAGATCGTGAGCCAGAGCGATGGTTTGCGCCAGATCTTCATTGACACGAAGCATGCGCGCCAGCCCGCGGGCTATTTGAGCTACCTCGAGGCTGTGTGTAAGCCGCGTGCGATAGTAATCCCCCTCGTGATTAATAAAGACCTGCGTCTTGTATTCAAGGCGCCTGAAAGCGGTGGAATGAACAATGCGGTCCAGATCTCTCTGAAAGCAGGGGCGAAAATTGCATTCTTCTTCGGGATATTTTCTTCCAAGGCTGGAAGAAGAAAGTTGAGCATAGGGAGCCAGTATTTCTTTTTCTCTTTCTTCCAGCGCTTTACGGTCGCAATGATTAGTTGAACGTTTCATATTTATTTTTAAGATAGTTTAAAAAGTGTTTTTCATTCAAGGGCTCTTTTGTCACGGTTTCACATAGTTTAGCGGCAGGATAGTATTGCCCTTTCGAATGAATATTTTTACGAAGCCAGCCCAAGATATTCAGGAATTCTCCTTGGGCAATTTGCTTTTCCACATCGGGCAATTCTTTGTGCATTTGTTGATACCATTGGGCCGAATAGAGATTGCCGAGCGTATAGGTGGCAAAATAACCAATGCCGCCGCTATACCAGTGAATATCCTGCAAAACGCCCAACTTGTTGTTTGGCGGCGTGATGCCAAGATAGGCTTTCATTTTTGAATTCCAAATTTCCGGGAGATCCGCAATTTTAAGTCCGTTGTTGATGAGCTCCTGCTCAATTTCAAAACGCAAAAGAATATGCAGGTTGTAAGTGACTTCATCGGCATCCACGCGGATGAAACCGGGGCGCACCTGATTTACATAATGAAAGAGCTGATCGTCTGTGACATGGGCAAGCACTTCCGGAAAATATTTTTTGGCGATGGGGGTGAAATATTTCCAGAAAGGGCGACTTCGCCCGATGATGTTTTCCCAAAACCGTGACTGAGATTCATGAACGCCAAACGATGCGGCTTCTGCCATGGGGGTGTTTTTGTGTTGCGGTAAAAAGCCCTGTTCATAAAGTCCGTGGCCTCCTTCATGAAAGACCGACAGTAGCGATTTGCAAAAATTTTCTTCCTGATAACGCGTGGTGATGCGCACGTCTCCCGAGAAAGAAGTACAAAAAGGGTGGGTAGAGATGTCAAGACGCCCGCAATCCAAATCAAACCCGATTTTTTCAAGCAGAATTTTTTCCAGCGTGGTTTGTTTTTCAATCGGAAATTTTGTGGCGAACCGGAGTGGTTTAAATTTCTCACATTTCTCCATGGCCCACGGAACTAAAGGGACCAATTCTTTTCTTAATTTTTCAAAGAGAGGTTTCAATTCGGCGGTTGTCGCTTGGGGTTCATAACCATCCAAAAGAGCATCATAATCATTTTTGAAACCGAGACATTTTGCATATTGCCGGTTCAAGGCGACAATTTTTTCAAGCCAAGGCGCTACATCCTGAAAACGGTCATTTTTGCGCGCTTCAATCCATGCTTCCGTTGCCATGGTGTTAATGTGGGATATTTCTTGAGAGAGTTTTTTCGGGATTTTGATACTTCGTTCATAAGCCCGTTTCATTTCGCGTACGTTGACTTGTTCTGTATCGGATAAATTTTTCGCGTGTTGGGGTTCTGAAAGTTGCTCGATTAATTCTCCCAGTTTCGGGTTAGTCAGGTAGTCATGGCTCAAGCCGCTTAAGAGTTGAAGTTGGGAGGCGCGTGTTTCAATCCCTTTTTTGGGCATGAAAGTTTCTTTGTCCCAATGAAGCACTGCGCCAATCGATTGAAGTGTAAAAAGTTCGTGTGTGCGTTCCAAAAACTGGTCGTAGATTTTTTTCGTGGTAGCCATGGTGTCCGCTCCTTTTGCCCTAGTATATTTTTCAATAAAATCAAGTGGTTATAGAAAAAGCAAAAAATCTTCAAAAAACACGCAACTTTTTTTGACAATCAACGATAACTATAGTGAAAGAACCACACAAGGAAGGAAAGGGAAAAATGAATAAACTCTTTATCGCTTTTGCAGGTCTTTTGCTCATCTCCGCATGCAGTGGCACACCCGGCAACCCCAGTGCAAAATCAGGAGCCAACCCATCTGTAGCCGTCATGCCAAAATTTGATGCCGCAGGAAAATGGAATGTCGTCAGACAAGATTGCACGGAAATCATTTTTTCCGATGGAACTTTTACGGTAACCGGCACAAAAGACACTATCCAAAATTTTGTTTCCGATGATGCTTTTGATTCCATCCCCGGTGCCGTTGTTGGTATTCTGGATGTTCAATCCGGTGACCTGATGTTTTGTTACAATGGAACCGTTGAAAAATGTGACAACCCCTGTCAGGGAATGGTGGATGATAAAGGGACAGTGGAAATGACCTGTCTTGATTTTGTTCTTCCCGCGCCTACTTGCACATTGGTGCTACAAAAATCTTAAGTCTTCATTAAGGTTTGCTTTTCAGCACGAGTCCATTTTTTGAGTTCCGCCTCTCGTTTCATGGCCTGCGACTTTGTCCGGTATTCTTCGTGATAAAGCAGTTTGTCGAATCCAAAACCCCTCGTGAATTTAGACCCCTTGCCACTTTGATGTTGTTCCATCCTTCTTTCCAGATCGGTGGTATAACCTGTGTAATATTTTCCATCAGCCGATTGAAGAATATAGACGAAGTATTTGCAACTTTTTTTCACCTGTGTTGTTTCCCTTCCTCTTCCCAGCCGACCTTTTCCAGAAAATAGTCGTAACCGCCGTTGAAAACTTCGGCATTGCCGTGTTGAAACAACACAAGGCGTGTGGCGACTGCGCGCAAGATCATTTCACTGTGGGTGACAATAACAACGGCTCCCTCAAAATCTTCGATCGCCTCAACGAGGGACTCAATCGACTGCATGTCGAGGTGATTTGTGGGTTCATCCAGAAAGAGAAGATTTGCCGGAGCGGCGAGAATTTTTCCCAAAAGCACGCGGCTTCTTTCGCCGCCAGAGAGAACTCCAACTTTCTTTTCCGCGTTATCGCCCGAAAACATCATGATGCCGCAAAGGGTGCGGACGGCGGTTCGATTTAAAGCGCCGTTTGCAGAGGCGATTTCCTGCTCCACCGTTTGACCTTTATGCAAACGGTCAATGTTGGTCTGACCAAAATACCCAAGTTCAAGATCTGGATGAGAACGGACAGTGCCGTGCAACGGATTTAACTCGCCTGCCATCAAATTGAGCAGGGTTGATTTTCCATATCCGTTTTTGCCGATCACGGCGATGCGATCCCCGGCATGGATGGTAAAATTAAAATTGTGGATCAGCGGTTTATGCGGATCAAAATGAAAAGAAAGATTGTGCACCTCCATCAATCTTTTTGCGGGAATGGGAGCGTAGTGAAACGCAAAATCAAGATTGGCGATGCGGCTTAGTTTTTCTTTCTCTCCCATCTTCTCCAACTGCTTCACGCGCGACTGCACGGATGAGGCTTTGGATGCCTTGGCACGAAACCGGCTGATGAAAACTTCAACCTGTTTTCGTTTCTTCTCTTCATTCACCCGTGTCTTTTCGTGAATCTCTTCATCTTGCGCAATTTGAGCGTAAAGTTTTTCGGTGCCGCCGGAGAGCTTGATAATTTTGTGCCGGTGAATGGCCGCGGTGTGTGTGGTAACGCTATCCATAAATTCCCAATCGTGGGAAATAATAATCAACTCATTTTTCCACGCGCGCAGAAATTTTGTGATCCATCGAATGGAGAGGATGTCAAGATAGTTAGTCGGTTCATCAAGCAGAAGGAGGTTGGGGTTGGAGACTAGCACTTTTGCAAGATTCAGGCGAATCTGAAAACCGCCGGAAAAAGTAGAAGGGGCTTTTGCCATGTCTTCTTCAACAAACCCAAGACCAAAAAGGATTCGCTCCGCCTTGTAGTGATCCCATTCCTCTCCCTCGGGAAGCCCCAGACAGGCCTCTTCCAGCACGGTGGGCTGGGTGAAATGAAGGTGTTGGGCCAGATGTCCGATTCGGTAATTGCGGGGGAGAGAGATGATTCCGGAATCGGCATCTTCTTCGCCCAACACAAGTCGGAAGAGAGTCGATTTTCCGTGCCCATTTCTCCCCACCAGCCCCAGTCTTTCACCGGGCGTCATTTGCAGAGAAGCCCCGTCAAAAAGCACTTGGGCGCCGTAAGTCTTATGTAGATTCTGAATGCTCAGCATACTGGAGGAGGGGGTATAGCGATGTCGCACCCGCATGGTCAACAAACTTTTATTTGCATATGTTAACAGGTAACATATGCATCGTCGTTATGATCTATGATGTGATTATTATTGGAGCTGGGGCGGCGGGGTTGATGAGTGCCTCTGTGGCCAAGGAGCGGGGGCGAAGTGTGCTGATTCTGGAATCGAATTCCAAGCCCGGCTCGAAAATTCTTATCTCCGGCGGTGGTCGTTGCAACTTTACCAATAAAGAAATTTCAGAAACCGATTTTGTCTCGAACAATCCCCACTTTTGCAAATCGGCTCTTCATCAGTTTACGCAGAATGATTTTGTACAATGGGTAAGTGATGCCAAAATTGCCTATTACGAAAAAACATTAGGCCAGCTTTTTTGCAAAACTTCTTCGAAACAAATTCTCGATTTGTTGCTTGAAAAAGCTCTGGGTGAAAATTCGAAACTCAAAACAGGAGTTAAAATCAAATCGGTTCAAAAAGAAGGTGGGTTTTTTCTCATAACCACGGAACGCGAAAAATATTCGTCAAAAAGTTTGATTATTGCCACCGGCGGTCTCTCCTTTCCAAAACTGGGTGCCAGCGATTTTGGTTATCGGGTGGCTAAACAATTTGGGCATAGCATTACCCCATTGGACCCCGCGCTCGATGGTTTTGTTTTTTCTAAAAAAGATCGGCAACTCTTTGGTGGTCTAGCGGGAATTTCGCTCAATGTTTCTTTGAAGGCAGGTAAGAGAAGTTTCATGGAAAATATTCTATTTACCCACACAGGCATCAGCGGACCAGCGGCGCTCAAAAGTTCCTTGTTTTGGTACAAGGGAGAAGAAGTTGGAATCGATTTTCTCCCCCAAATTCCCCATTTTTTAAAATGGATCGAAAAAAAGCGAAAAGAAGAGCCGAAGAAAATCGTTGCAAATGTTTTGTCTCAGGAATTGGCAACTCGTTTTGCAGAGCACGTTGTCAAAGACTGCAAGGTTGATGATGTACAGATGGCAAACCTCTCAAAGAAACAAGTAGGGCAGCTGGAACAGAGACTGAAAAAATTCTCTTTCATTCCACAATCAACAGTTGGTTATGAAAAAGCAGAAGTTACACGCGGCGGTATCGACACCAAAAACATCTCCTCCAAAACAATGGAATCAAAATTAGTCCCGGGTTTATATTTTGTAGGCGAGTTGCTGGATGTCACGGGTTTGTTGGGAGGCTACAACTTCCAGTGGGCTTGGTCCTCCGGTTGGGTTGCGGGGTGGAGTGTAAAATGAAGGCAAATTCCTGTTGAAAGCGGAGGTGGCTTTTGCAATACAGGATAGGCATTGAAAAAGCTCCGGAAAAGACGTTTTTACGAAATTCAGAATAATCCCGGCCGTTCCGCCTGCGGCATTCTTGGTTTGGCCGATTTGAATGGAAAAGCCTCGCACGACCTTTTAAGCCAAGCCATACAAGGTTTGATAAGAATGGAACACCGCGGTGGTGGTTTGGGGGATACGGGCGATGGCGCCGGCATTCTGTTATCTCCTTCACGCGATTATTTTGAACGCTTCATCAAGCCGGGCCGACGCATTTCAAATCCCAAAGAACCTCTTGTCGTCGGTACAATTTTTTTTCTCCATGGTGAACGCAACATCCACAATCTGCAACGCGAGGTGGATGTAATTCTTCTGAAAGAAGGATTGATGCCACTTGGCTGGAGAAAAGTTCCCGTGAACGAAGAATCCATTGGAGTAAAAGCGCGCGAGGATCTTCCCCCCATCTATCAACTCCTGCTGACAAAAGGTAATCGGCGGGAGGCGGAGTTGTTGTCGCTGTTGCACAGAGTAAGAAATATCATCGAAGAGGAACTCCGTGGAATGCTGAACGTTGTTTCTCTCTCTCCTTTCACAACCGTCTATAAAGCGCTGGCCACTTCCGAACAGTTCGCGAATTTTTATCCCGATCTGAAAGACCCAAACTTTAAAACAAATGTTGCGGTGGCACACCGGCGCTATTCGACGAATACTTTTTCAAACTGGAATCTCGTCCAACCCTTCCGGCAGATTTCTCATAACGGAGAAATTAATACGATCACGGCAAATTGCCGTGCCGTCAAAGACGCCGAATGCGCCATCCATATTGGCAACACGCTGATGAATCACGGAAGTGACTCGGCACAGCTCGACCGTGTGGCGGAAATGATGGCGGTCACCGGCATGAGCGGTGTGCATGAAGCGATCCGAAGAATGCTAACTCCCGCATGGAGCGAAGATTCGCAGGATGAATCCGAGAGAAAATTTTTCGAGGCAAACAGAAGGGCCATGGGAACACTGGGGGCGTGGGAGGGACCCATCGCCGTTATCGGGACAGACGGCAAAATTCTTTTCGCGGCGTTGGACAAAATGGGATTAAGACCGCTGAGATATGTCAAAACGCATTCCAACAGAATTGTCATCTCCAGCGAGATTGGCGCCATTGCGCTTGCGCCCGAGGAAATTGAATCAGACGGTCAACTGGAGCCGGGCGAAATGCTTCTTGCTGATCTTGAAAACAGTACGTTTGTTCCTCCCGATAAAACAACTGAGTGGATTATTTCACGCACTGGACTCAATTTCGAAAATCTCGCGTCTGTGGATCTTCTTCCTCTAAAGAGCGCTGGCACCGTCGATCCTCTTCCGAACAGGGCGCTGAATATTTTTGGTTGGACAACAGAAAAGGTGGATCATCTGAAAAAGATGATCAAAGAGTCCAAAGAGCCAATCGTTAGCATGGGAAATGACCGCCCGCTGGCGATCTTCAGCGAAAATCATTCGCGACTTTACAGCTACCTGCACCAAATCGTTGCGGTTGTAACCAATCCGCCCATCGATCCCATTCGCGAGGGTGGCGCCATGGACACAACTGTTTATCTGGGGAGATCGCCACAAATAAGTCAGAAGAGTATTTACAGATCGTGGCCGCAGTACAAACTGGAGCATCCGATTTTGACAAATGAACATACAGCACAACTTTTTGCGGAAGATGTGCCGCCGGACCTTAAGGCCTATCGCCTTGATGCAACTTTTTCAGACCGCGGAGGAAAACCGCGCGACATCATCCGGCGTATTCATGATCTGACCGAAGAGGCGCTGGAGGTTATCAAGACAAAGAAAGCGTCCATTCTGGTTCTTTCGGACTTTGAAGCGACGAAGGGAGAAAGACTGCCCATCCCCATGTTGCTTGCGGTTTCCGCCATTCACAGACTGCTTGCGGAAAAAGGTCTCAGGCGCGACGCAAGTATTGTGGCCCAAACAGGGGAGGTGCATGAAGGACACGATTTGGCGATACTCCTTTCCTATGGCGCAACAGCCGTTAATCCCTACGCCATGTTCGGGATCGCAAAAAACTTTACCGAATTTTCAGAAGGGCAGGCCGGGCAAAATCTTGTGTCCGCACTGATTCACACGCAGAGAAAAATAATGTCGAAGATGGGAATCACAACGCTGGCGGGTTATCGCGGTTCGGCACTTTTCGAGGCGATTGGGATATCCTCCGAGATTGTTGAATATTATATCCCTGATACCGTTTCAAAATTGGGCGGTGTTACCATAGATCAAATTTATGACGACATCGTTGCCCGTTTCAAAATGGGCGATGGTGCTGTCACTCAAAATAAAAATATTTCTGTCTACCGGCGGAATGTCGTCGATACGCTTCAACTTGTGGCAAGAAATGGAAATGCCAACGGCGATTACGATCGCTTTGTCCAACTTCTTGAAGACATGCCGCCGGTTTATTTGCGGGATATGCTTATATGGAATGGCGAAACAAAACCCATTTCGCCGGATCAAACAGTTGCCACCGAAGAGATCGTCCGCACAACCATTCGCGGCGCCGCTATGTCGTATGGCGCTATCAGCGGACTTTCCCATCGCGCCATTGCGGCCGCGTTTAACCATTTTGGTTCGTCATCGAACAGCGGTGAAGGGGGCGAAGATGAAAGAAGAAATGTCGGTTGCGAATGGGAATCCGACAGGAGCAAAATCCGCCAGATCGCGTCGGGACGTTTCGGCGTCGATGCAAATTATTTAATTCATGCGGACGAAATAGAAATCAAAATCGGTCAGGGGGCGAAACCCGGCGAGGGTGGGCATCTGCCCGCAAAAAAAGTGACGCCGGAGATTGCGCGCATTCGAAAAACAAAAGCGGGAATTGATCTAATCAGTCCGCCACCGCACCATGATATTTACAGTATTGAAGATTTGGCACAGTTGATTCGAAACTTGAGAGAACTTCATCCGAAGGCTGTCATCTCCGTGAAGGTGCCAAGCATCACCAATCTTGGAACTATTTCCGTGGGCATTGTGAAAGCGGGCGCTGATGTCATCTCCATCAGCTGTTTTACGGGTGGCACCGGTGCGGCAAGTTCGAGCAGTCTCACGCACGGCGGACTGCCTCTGGAAAGAGGTGTCAGCGAAGCGCATCAATATCTTGCGGCCAACCAGATTCGCGAAAGAGTGCGCATTCGTGCGGACGGCGGTATCAAATGCGGACAGGATATTGCAAAAATTATTGCTCTCGGAGCGGACGAAGTGACAATCGGTACGCCGCTGTTGATTTCGGAATGTTGTGTTTTTTGCCGCGGTTGCAACAAAGGAAATTGTCCCGTGGGTATTGCAACACAAGACGAAGCAAAACAGCACACACGTTTCATGCGCGAAAGAATGGGCGACATCATTCCAAATGAGACAAACGCACACGAGCGCTATCTTGAAGCAAAGAACGGCATCATTCGCTATCTTGAATGTCTGGCAAATGATTTCAAAAAAATTCTTGCAACACTGGGACTTAAAACACCGCATGAACTTGTGGGAAGAACGGATCTGCTGAAACAGAAGATTACCGGAAATCCCAGATGGGACAGTATGGATCTAGGAGAACTTTTGATAGATTTTCCGACGTTGTCACCCCTCCCCTTGAGGGAAGTGGTTAGGGAGAGGGGTAGGGCGTCGGAAAAAAATGAACGGATTGTGTCCGCGGACAATGAAGTTTTCCTTTCGCTGAATAACTGTGACCATGCCATCGGTGCAACGCTTGCAGGCGTTATTGCAAAACAGGGTGGGCTGAAAAAAGATTCACAAATAAAAATCAATGCCACAGGTTACGCGGGCCAAGCGTTTGGTTTTGCGGCAACAAGCGGCATGTCGTTAAGGCTTGAGGGTTATGCCAACGACGCAGTAGCGGAGGCCATGGGAGGAACAGCGCGCATCACCATCGTTCCACCAAAAACTTTGAAAAAATCTTCCTCCACACCGCATCTGGTCGGTAACGCGGCGGCTTACGGTGCAACCGGTGGAACACTTTACGTGGCGGGCAGGGCTGGCCAGCGCTTCGGAGTGAGAAATTCGGGGGCCATACTGGTCTGCGAAGGCGCCGGAAAATATGCGTTTGAATATATGACGGGCGGTATCGGGATTGTGCTTGGAAAATGCGGGCCGTGCGTCGGCACTGGCATGACAGGCGGCGAAATCTTCATTTTTGACCAGAATGTAGCGGCTACATTCTGGTCATTGCCACCCGATAAAGAAAAGATTTTGAACGAAATCCTTAAAGATTATTACAACGAAACGGGAAGTCCTATCGCAGGTTGTATCCTTGAAAACTGGCAGGAACAAAAATCAAGATTTGCCTATATCCACGGCTAGCAGGCCGTTGACAAAGGCCTCTTTCGCCGGAATGACATTTTCCACCACTCCCATCACTTAAAAGTTGAAATTTGCTTAGCGGTAAGCTAGAATGGTCCCATGAAGTTGAGCCGTTACGCCAAAATCCTCGGCAGAAAAGGGGGCCTCAAACGGGCTCAAAAGCTCTCTTCGGCCAGAAAAAAAGCAATCGCTGTTGTCGGGGCCAAGGCGCGGGCGGAATCTTTGAGAGCGGCAAAAAGGATTCAAGAAAATTTTCTTTATCTTGAGGCCATCCGGGAAATGGCACCTCCCCCAAAAGTTCGCTCCTTGAAAAAAACCCGGAACAAACTGCCGGACATTTATGGCTAAAACCACCGATTATATTAAAACCGTCGGACAGATTGTTGAAGCGCTTGAAAAGCTAGGTTTAACCCCCGTTCTTATCGGCGGCATGGCCCTTGTGATATTGGGATCGCGCCGTGTAACACGAGACTACGATTTTCTGATATCCTACGATATCCGCTCTCTGGCGGCCCTAGTAAACATTTTTTATAAAAAGGGTTTTGAGCTAGCTTCAAAAATAAATGACAATGGAGATATCGTTTCCACGATTGATAACGAAAAAATTGCGGGCGTGCGTCTTCGTTTGGACGCCCCTTCCAGTGTGCATTTTTTGAACCGCAAAACAGGACTGCGTGTGGATCTTCTTTTTGATTTTCCCCTTCCGGCCGGTGAAGTGGCTTCGCGTGCGCAAATAAAAAAAGTGCGCTCCACTATTTTTCATGTGGCCTCCAAAGAAGATCTTTTACGGCTGAAAGAAATTGCCCACAAAGACCGTTCTCTTGCAACAGACGCCGAGGACCTGAAATTTCTTAAGAGAAAATAATTACTACCGACAAAATTGAACCAGGAGCGGAAGGGCTTTGGAAAGAATTTCGGGCTCTGCTAAATAAGAAAAGACGATGTGAATACCCTCTTCATAATCGTAAAAATATCCGGGGTGAACTAAAACTTCGGTTTCTTCAAGAAGGCGGATCACAAAATCTTCTTCATCCATGTTTTCTCGCAATTCGATTTTTGCCGTCAAATAAAAACCCCCTTGGGGTGGATGAAAATGAATCGGGTTCGCATCTTTGAGAAAGGAGAGACAAAGATTCCTTCGGGAGGTTACTTCCTGAACATAGCGCGCCTTGAAATCTTTCCCCTGTTCGAAGATAGAGGGGAGCGCCTTTTGAATTGGTGTATGCACCGATAAAAACGTGTCAGCCATGGTTTCCAGGGCATCTAAAGCCTGCTCCACGCGTTTTTTTGCGCCTGACACAGCAATCCAACCAAGTTTAAGGGCAGGCAGAGCAAACATTTTGGAAAGCCCGTTGAGTGTGAACAAAAGAGGAAAATCGGCAACCGTCTGCGCGCGGGGGAAAATCTCTTTGCTAAAATAAAATTCGCTGAAGACTTCGTCGCTAATCACCGCCAGATTATAGTGATGGGCAATGCGCGCCAGATTTTGGATGGCCTTAGCCGAAGCAACGGCACCTGTTGGATTGTTGGGCGAGATGAGAACAATCGCTTTTGTTTTGGAATCAATATGCTGTTCCAAAGCATCGAAATCAATCTCCCATCTATTTTTTTCATCGAGCGGATAGTGCCGTAGCTCAATTTTTGCCAGATGCGCAATGTCATCAAAGAGTGGATAGGCGGGATTGGGGGCTAGAATATTGTCACCGGCCTCACACAAATAGGAAAAGAGATAGAAAAAAGATTCGCTGGTGCCGGCGGTAAAAAGAATTTCCTCCGGTTGGAAAAGCGCCCCCTGACCGGAATAATAATGGCATACCGCCTCCCGCGCTTCCAATAATCCTTTCGGGTCGGGATGATAATCTTGTTTGTTGAAATAGCATGCGTATTCTTTTTGAAGAATCTCAGCGGGAAAAACAAAGCCATTGTCGTTTGGGTTTCCAGAAACAAGAGAAAGAACCGGCTTTCCCTCCCGAATGCGATTGCGATAGGCTTGTGTTAGTTTGTTCAATCCGGTCATTTCAAGATGTACTTCCCCGATTTTTTTGTTCCAATGCGTTCAATAATTCCAGCTTCGACTAGGGGCTTAAGCAAATCTATTGCCCCTTGTTTCGATATATCTAATGCCTTCCAAATTTCTTTTGGCGACAGTACCTTCTTATCTCGCAAAATATTTAACAGTTTTTCCTGTTTGGGTCTTAAAACAACTTTCATGTTTCCCATGCTCAAACTCAATTCTTGTATGCGGAGCAGAACTTTTTCCAAGGTCAGATGGATTCCTTCAGCGACATATTCCAACCAACCTGTTAAATCCCCATTCTGTTGCCTGACATAATCCAATGCACGATAATATCCTTGTCTGTCTTCCCAATAGAATTCATCGGTAGAAAAAATATGATGTGTATCAAATCCACGTCGATATAATTCCCATAAAGCCAGTGCGCGGCCCGTACGCCCATTGCCATCTCCAAATGGATGAATTGCTTCAAATTGATAATGAATGATTGCCGAAGAAATAATGGGTGACCATTTGGAACTCGACTTATTCCGCCAGTCCAATAATTCTCCTGTCAGTTGGGGTACAACATCTGGCTCGGGAGGAAAATAATTTCCAACCCGAACAGAAATTTTTCGAAACTCACCGGCTTTTCCCTGATCCATGACATCGGTTGAAATAATCTTGTGGAGTTTAAACAAATCTTTTTCTAAGACTTCTTTCCTGAGAGCGTTTTTCTCAATAAAACGCAATGCCGCAAAATAATTAAGAACTTCTCGTTTTGATCTTGCTGTTGCTGTTGGTAATTTTTTTCCATTTTCCAAAATCCGGACTTCTTCCAATGTCAGAGGGTTTCCTTCAATCGCCGTTGAAGAATGAGTATTGCGAACTCTTGCATCTTTTTGTAGCGCAGGCATCCATGAAATTTGAATGGACGACGATAAAATCTTTTCTCTAAATGATGCAATTTCCTCAATGATGTTTAGCAAATGTGCAGTAATGATAAATTTTGGCTCATAGGACATAAAAAAAGGATAATATATTAGTCAAGTATTAGTCAAGTTATTGGTAAAGAGGTTATGGGTGGGCCACATTGAGCCAAAATAATTGACTTTTTTGGCTCAATGTGGCTTCATCTTATTGAAATTATTAAGGAAATGAAAATCTCTTTCAGAGAAGTTTGCGCAGACAATATTCAGGAGGTTCATGAGGTATATGCTGTGATCCGTCAGGCTCCGCAATATTTTCTGAATGTTGCGGGGTTGGAAACGGTGTCTTTTGAGACAGCCCTCAAGGAAATGAAAGACCAGCCATCGAAACATGTTCCCTCTTACAAAAAAATATTTCTCCTTGCGATGCTGGACGGCAAAGACATTGGAGTTGTTGATCTCCACAAGGACCACCCGCATGTTGGCAAAGCCTATATCGGCCTCTTGCTGATTGGAGAAAAGCTTCAGAAAAAAGGAATTGGCAAAGCTGTGTATGAAAATCTGGAGACATGGGTCAAAAAAAATTATGAGGTGGAAGTTTTTGTGCTGGGTGTCAGCATCGCCAATAACGTGGAAGGCTTCTGGACAAAAATGGGATTCAAGAAAAACGGCAAAACCTATTTGTGGGGAGAAAAAAATAAAACCACCCAAGTTTTTGAAATGGAAAAATTTCTTTTTTAATCCGTTAAAAGTTCGATGACTTCTTTGGCTTTGGGAAATTGTTTGAGTAGGTCTGATCGTTTTCCCATTTCAAAATCGGCGAAATCAAAACCCGGAGCGACTGTGCAACCCACAAAAGAGTAGCGACTGCCGGAATTGGGATAGGCGCCAAACCAATAACCTTCCGGAACAACATGCTGAACTTTTTGACCCGTTTTCACATCCTGACCTAAAACAATTTTTTCAACTTCGCCCTTTGGAGAAATTTGCACAATGGTTAGAGAATCCCCCAAATAAAAATGCCAGACTTCATCTGAAGCAATGCGGTGAAGTCTTGATTTGGTTCCCTCGGGAAGCAAAAAATAAATGGCGGTTGAAAAATTGCGATCACTTTTAAAACGTGACGGCAAGGCCTTTTGCGGAATGAATTCGGAATCCCTGAAAGTTTCTTTGAAAAATCCCCCTTCAGGATGAGGTTTAAGATCGAAAATTGTGACCAACTCTTTCACGGTTACGTTATTTGTCATAAGGGAACTCCTTTGTGTGCAGGCAAAAACTAAAGAACGCTTTGCAAAAATCTTACAACATTTTGATAGGTAATATTCTGGATTATATTTTGTTTTAAATTTGGTTTTTGCTTCATCAAATCAATCAATTTTGGATAACAGGCGGAAGAATCAAATCCTTCGTGAAAAAACCGGTGGTCGGGTGGCATATTAAACTGGAGGGCTACGGCTTTTGTGTCAAAAAAGTCAGCACCGAAGCAGAGCGTTTCTTCAGCCCCCAATTTCAAAGCATGTTCAATTTGACGCAGAAAATAATCACTACTTTTGGGTCCGATAAAGTCATAAATAAAATTTAATCCGATCAATCCTTTTCTA
>Ga0155963_1091_pt5 | contig 14534 bp, 13 predicted proteins | sample RifCSPlowO2_02_FD_107617 | JGI IMG/M metagenome (GOLD analysis project Ga0155963, IMG submission 107617) | Deltaproteobacteria bacterium RIFCSPLOWO2_02_FULL_46_8 | reverse complement strand
AGATAATTGATGTTCCTCATTGTTTCGCGGGGAATATCGGGAAGAGGAGGAAGCGCGTGCCAGAGCAGGATGTACTGGCCATCCCGCCAGATTTTTACCAGCACATCTTTCTTGTTGGTGTTGGGGAGTTTGTCCCACGCTTCGCTTATCAATTTGGCTTGTTGCACGGGAGTTAATTTTGCGGAAACACGGAGCACAATGCTTTCGCAGTCAAGCCGGCAGGCTGTTTCGGCAATTGAATAAAAAGTATCGTTGGAAGTGGCGACCACCAATCGCACACTTTTGCCGTGTTTTTCTGCAAGCTTGACCGCGCGGGTGAAAAGGTCCTGCTCCTGATCGGTGAAGATGGCTTCATCGCCCGCGCCCACCATGGTAGGGCCTTTCAAAAGGCGTGTTGTCATGACGACGATGTCTTGCGTCCTGGTTTCCGTGTGTTCCAAAACATAATTCAAGTGGGAAAGATCTTTTGATTCAATAACAGGGACAAGAATACTGTGCGACTTGCATCCTACGGTGGCGCGGGTGATTTGCGGATTTGCAACAAGACGGAAGGGGTCAAGGCCAACCGGTTCCTCGGAACGTTTTCTTTTGCGCCACTGTTCAGACCCGACAAAAACAAAAAAGAGAATAATTGTAAAAGTGATTCCCGTAACGGTGGAGAGTTGTTTTGTAAACAAGTTGGCAACGCCGATGGCAAAAAGAGAAAAAAGAATAACGAGTAGTCCTATGGGAATTTCGATTTTTCCGATGTGTAAATTAAACGGAACTTTCCATTCGCGGGGAGTTTTATTTTTGTAGCGTAAAACGGTGACGGAAAGAGTCTGGAAAAAGAAACTCCACATCACACCAAAGGCATAAGCTTCACCCAAGAGATAGGTGTTGCCGCCACTGAAAATAATCGTGGCAAGTTGCAAAATGGCGATGATGTTAAGAATCCGGTAGCTTGTTCCATAGCGATGATGTGGTTTTCGAAACCAGTCGGGCAAAACCCCGTCTTCGGAAACCCTGTTCAAAAGTGCATTGGAGCCGATGAGCGCGGTATTCGCGGCTCCGGAAAGAATAAGAGCGCCCACCACCACTACTACACCCTCGAAGACAAGTTTCAAAAGAGGAGGACCCATTAAATACTGGACAAGACCTGTAATAAGATTTTCAAAATATTGGGGTCTGACGGTGTCGGGAATAATGGTGACAGCAAAAAAGGATACAGAAGTGGTAAAAATCAGACAAAACACAAAAATGACAATGCCAGCCCTTTTCAAATTTTTAAGCTTTGGATGGGCAATTTCCCGGCTCACTTGGGCAAAAGTTTCCTGTCCGCTCATGGCCAAAAAAGAGTGGCCGAGGCCTATTGCCACGGCAACAGCGGTCCAATCGAACGGGATTCTGGAATTTTTAAGCCAACCGAGTGAATGCTCCTGAAGGTTGATATGGAATGGTGGGAGGCTCCATTGGGTTTGTAAAAGACTGTAACTGCACCAAACGAGCAGAATAATCACCATCACCGCAGTAATCTGCATAATGCGAAGGGCCTTGAGACTGCTTTCCTCAATGCCGCGGACATTTTCCCACCAAAAGTAGCACGTTATACTACACGCAAAAAAAACGGAACCTATGTCGACGGGGAAAGGTGGCTTACCAAAATGGACAAGCACATTATTGATAAGACCCATGACATAATGTCCGGCCGAAACGCCGCTGATGGGGCCCGTCAATACATAATCAAACATGAGTGCAGAGACGGCGATTTTGGCAAGGTTGTTTCCAAGCGCCGATTTGACCGAAGTATAAACTCCTCCACGGATAAACATGAGAGTTGATTCGAGATAGACCATCCGGACGGCGTAGGAAAAAAGCATAACCCCCAAAATAAACCAAGGAGCCGCTTTGCCGATGGCTTGTTCCGCAATGCCGCCGACGTAATAGGCAGAGGAGGCCATGTCATTGAGAACAATGGCGGCCGCGCGCCAAAAAGAAATGAAAGTCAGCAAGACCGTTGTGGCAACGGCGATCTGCCCTTTTTTTGTTTGCAAAAAAGATTCTTGTGTCGGCATGAAGGTGTGAGATTGGCTAACACTTTTCCCTTTTGTTGGCAAAATAAATATGGGACTACGGGACCATGAAATTGAAAGTTGTGACCGTTGGAAAAATGAGTTTAAAACCAGTTCGGACGCTTGTTGAAGAATATCAGAAAAGAATCTCCCACTATTTATCCATTGAACTTTTGGTGCGCAAATCGGTTGAGGATCTTTTGTCAAAATGGGATAGCAAAGAAGAGGTTGTGATTTTGGAGGAGCGTGGAAAGTCTTTTACATCAGTCCAATTTTCAAAATGGCTGGAAGAAAAACAGAATCGCTCCGTTAAAACGATGACATTTCTGATTGGTCCCGCGGAGGGCTGGCCGGAATCGGTAAAATCCAAAGCCAATTTTGCATTAAGTCTCTCCTCTTTCACCCTGCAACACGAACTGGCGCTGGTCCTTTTAATGGAACAAATTTACCGCGCCTGCACCATCCTCAAAGGAGAGCCTTACCACAAATGATGAACAAAAACGAAATTGCGGCGGTGTTGGTGGAGATTGCGGAGATTCTTGAAATCAAGGGGGAGAATCCGTTCAAGGTGCGGGCTTATTATAATGCCGCGCGCACGTTGGAGGGATTGACTGAAGATTTGTCTGCGCTCATTCAGTCGAAACAACTTACCGAATTGCCGGGCATCGGAAAAAATTTGGCGGATCATATTATTGAACTCCATCAAACCGGAAAACTGAAAGAATACGACAAAATCATCAAATCGGTTCCTGAAGGGATTTTTGAAATACTCAAAATTCCGGGGGTTGGGCCCAAAAAAGTCCGGGTCTTGTGGGAAAAGCTGGGGATTACATCGATCCTCCATCTGGAGCAGGCCTGTCATCAGGGGCGGGTTGCCCATCTCGAGGGTTTCGGTGAAAAAACCCAATCAAAAATTTTGGAGGGGATTGCCCAAATTGAAAAACATTCGGGGCAATTTTTGTACGCGGTTGCAGATGACTTGGCACAAACCATTTTAAAAAAACTTGAGAAACACCCCAAGGTGGAGCGGGCGTCCATTGCCGGAAGTTTGAGGCGGTGTAAAGAAGTAGTCAAAGATATCGATATTGTGGCGGCGACCGAAGATCCGAAAAAAGTGATGGATCTTTTTGTCAAACTTCCCGAAGTGGAAAAAGTGATTGCTCATGGAGAGACAAAGTCGACAATCCTTTTGAAATTGGGCATTCAAGCCGATCTTCGTTGTGTGAGCGATAAAGAATTTCCCTACGCCCTGCACCATTTCACCGGTTCTAAAGAACATAATGTGGCTCTGCGCTCGCTGGCTCAAGATAAAAAAATGAAGATGAATGAGTACTGCCTTTTCGATCTGAAGGGAAAAACGGAAAAATTGATTCCGTGCAAAGATGAAAACGAAATTTTTGCAAAACTTGGAATGGAATATATTCCTCCGGAAATTCGTGAAAATATGGGTGAGATCGAGGCGGCGCAAAAACACAAACTTCCAAAATTGATTGAATCAAAAGATGTCCGCGGACTTCTTCATTGTCACTCGACATGGAGTGATGGCACAGCCTCTATTGAACGGATGGCCGAAGGCGTGAAAGCACTGGGCTTTGAATATATTGGCGTGGCCGATCACAGTGCTGTTGCAAAATATGCCAATGGTTTGACGCCGGAACGGGTCAAAGAACAATTCAAAGAAATTGATGCACTCAATAAAAAATTAAAAGGCCTGCATATTTTCAAAGGAATCGAAGCCGACATTTTGCCCGATGGCGAAGTGGATATGGGGGAAAAAGTTTTAAATTCTTTCGACTATGTTGTCGTTTCGGTGCACAGCAAATTTAATCTCACCTCCGCTGAAATGACCAAGAGGGTGATTAAGGCGATCAAAAATAAATATGTGCACATCCTTGGGCACATGACGGGACGACTGCTTTTGCGGCGCGAGGGTTTTGCGCTTGATATAAAAGCCGTGATTGATGCCTGCGCCGATTATGGAGTGGCCATTGAAATCAACGCAAATCCGCTTCGTCTGGATATCGACTGGCGTCATATTCCGTATGCGAAAGAAAAAAAGGCGATGCTTATTATCAACCCGGATGCCCACAGCGTGAGCGGGCTTGAAGATTATGAATATGGAGTGAGCATTGCCAGAAAAGGTTGGCTGACGGCCGATGATATTTTAAACACACGTTCGGCCTTAGAAATTATGAAATGGTTAAAGAGAAAATGAAAAAGAAAATTATTATTCTGGAACATGTTCAAAAAGAAAGACCCAGCTATCTTCTGGATGTGATGAGAAAAGGACCGTTGCCCGTTGAATGCGTTTTGCTGAGTGAACCGCATGCCCCGCTTCCGGAACCAAAAGATTTGGCGGGGCTGGTGATTACGGGAGGCTATATGGATGTTGACGAAGGAGACCAATATCCTTTTTTGCTTCCGGAAATGAAATACATCGAAAAAAATTTGCACGCGAAAGTTCCGACGCTGGGGATTTGTCTCGGCTCGCAATTGATGGCCCATGTGCTGGGTGGAATGGTTTACGAAAATACGAAAAGAGAGATCGGTTATTATCCTCTGGAATTGACACTGGATGGACAAAAAGACGATCTGCTGAAGCCTATGAACACGAAGGAAATGGTTTTTCAGTGGCATCGTGACACCTTTGAAATTCCGAAAGGCTGTCCCCATTTGGCCAAAACACCGCTATGCCCGGCCCAAGCCTTTCGCTATCAGGATTTTGCGTGGGCTTTTCAATTTCATCTGGAGGTAACGGGAAAAATGGCGAGAGACTGGCTCCATGAACCCAAACAAATTCCATTGTGGGAAACGTTGCGCGGAGAAATTGATCCGGTTGAGATTGAAAAAACAATTCCGCAATTTGATCCACGTTGCAAAGAGTTGGCCGGAAAAGTTTTTGGATCTTTTTTAAAAAAATGTCAGCAGAACGTGTAAAAAAAATTCTTAAAGTTTTACGCAAGGTCTATCCCGATGTGGAGTGCGCTCTGCATCATGAAAATCCTTTGCAACTTTTGGTCGCAACCATTCTTTCGGCCCAGTGTACCGACAAACGCGTTAACATTGTGACGTCCGCACTTTTCAAAAAATATCCGAACGCAAAATCTTTTGCCTCTGCTTCTCTTTCAGAATTGGAGAAAGACATTAAATCGACCGGTTTTTATAAAAATAAAGCAAAGGCGATCAAAAATTGTTGTCATCTGATTGTGACAAAGCATGACGGCAAAGTGCCCCAAAGTCTCGAAGAATTGGTGAAACTTCCCGGCATCGGCCGCAAAACAGCGAATGTGGTTCTCGGAGTGGCGTGGGGAATTCCGGGCATTGTCGTGGATACTCATGTAAAACGTTTAACCTATCGCATAGGTCTTACCCAACAAACCGAGCCCGAAAAAATTGAAACAGAGATGATGAAAATAGTTCCCAAAAAAGATTGGACCGATTTTGGACTTTTGCTCATTTCTCACGGCCGGGCTATTTGTGAGGCTAGGAAACCAAAATGTGAAATTTGTCCTTTAAACGCTCTATGCCCCAAAATAGGCCTCTAACTATTTATAATTATTGATGATTGTTATGGTTGCCAGAAGGCGGTTTTTTTGCGAGAAGGGGAGATCGAAAAATCTTTGAAAGACACGCAACAAAATATTCTTTGAGACGATAACTAAATAGAGAGCGATTTTCTAAGGATGGTGACGATGGCGGATGCCCCCAAAGTCGAAGGAAGTCCTAAGTGGCAGTGTCAAAGAGAAGGGACTGTTTTCATTCCCGATGGTTTTTCACAGATGGGGCGGAATTACGCGAGCGGTGTGGAGGGCAAACCGATCGACCCCGAATTGCTAGATCAAAGTCCTGCTCACGTTGTTTTTCTTGATCGCTTTTGCGCGGAACAATTTCTTTTAACAAATAAAGAACGCAGACAGATCGCATTGTCTTTTCCAGTCGATCAATTCGAATTGATCAGGGTTTGTGAAGAGCCCAGTGAAGAACAAAAAAAATATGAAACGTGTCTTACGTCCGCCAAAAGTAAAAAAGCAAAAAACAAATGCGTTGAGCCGGCGGAAAAAATACAAAAAGTAAATACGTATCTGGCGGCCGGCCCTCTTGAAGCTGTCACGACCGGTTCTTTGCAAAGCTGGGCGGAAAAAGTAAAAGGTCCTTGTTCTATTGTCATAAGAAAAGTTGAAGATTTTACCCAATCGCGTTCTCCAAAAGGTTTTGATGCGGAGGACCAACCCGCCGTGAATATCAGCTATTTTGAGGCGGATGCCATTTGCCACGCCAAAGGCGGTCGCTTGCCGACAGAGGCTGAAAGAGAAAAAATAGCCCGTGGAGAAAATAATGAATCTCCCATTGAACCTGAAAGAAAAGTTTATTCTCTTGCCGATTACGGTGCCTTTGTTTTCCCCACCAAAACAAGAAGGATATTAACATCCAGAGAAGCCAATTATGGCTCAGATGTTACAACACCGGTTGGTCATTTTCCTCCTACAGCATGGAAACTTTACGATTTGGCCGGTCTTTGGGAATGGACAAGCGACTGGTATGATGATCAGCAATATCAGGGCGCCACTCTCATGGCGAACCCGACAGGTCCGGCAGAACCAAAAGTGGATGCCGGCAAAGTCATCCGGGGCGGCGGTTTTCGTTCCGCGTCACCGAAACATTTGAGCGCCACCTATCGGGCAGATAGAAATCCCTACGTTCTTAGCGATGATGTCGGTGTTCGTTGTGTTTTTTCAGCCATACAGGCTGTTGCGGACAAGAGAAAAGAATAATTAAAAATCAATAATCTCTCAATTATTGACAAACTAATCGATTACGCTAAGGTCCCGCCCCGCTATGGCAAACAAAACCGACAAAGTTGCTGAAAATGTTCCCGGCAAATTTTATGTTGATCACCAATGTATCGACTGCAATCTCTGCCGCGATACTGCTCCCAATAACTTCAAACAACATCCGGACGGCGGTTACTCTTTCGTCTACAAACAGCCCGAAACTCCCGACGAAGAATCCCAGTGTAAAGAGGCCAAAGAATCCTGTCCCGTGGAAGCTATTGGCGATGATGGAGATTAAGGCACGCACGCAATTTCAAAATCAGCGTAGTCACAGGCGGCGGGGGAATGTGTGGCATTGCCGTCTGTCAGAATGGCAAAACCAGTTGGTTCTCTCTTTAGTGGTTTTTTCAGAAGTTCTTCGTACATTTTCGGAACATCGATGCTGTTGGTGCGCCACTGGTTCAAATTTTTTGATCCGCTATCCAGAATTTTCATGACCATTTCACCGGGTCTTTTCTCAAAAATAGTTCCCACGGGCAGTGTGGTCGACCATGTAAATTTCAAAGCGGTGCCCGTTGTTTTTCCGAAGAGGACATAGACACCGCAGGCGCTGTCATTGGTGGCGCCGTTATTTTCCGCGGCTCCTTTGGGTAACGTGCGGGCCCGCCATTTCCAGCGGAGGTAGGGAAAGGCTTTTATATTCCAGTCGAATTCGCGAAAAATTTGTTTAGAAAGATCTTTGTCATCGAAAGCGGCGAGGTATTTTTTTCCGTTTTCTTCCTGAACTCTGTAAACTTGTTTGGCATCTCCCCTTTGAAGGGGCCACGTTTTGAAAACGGTGGGAAATTCGTCCACTTTGTATCTTTCAAAATACTCGATGCCTTTGAGTTGCGTGGGCGGGAGGGACTGGGCGAAGACGGGACCATAGACCACGGACCATGGACAATGGACTAAAAACAGGACTAAAAAGAAACGTTTTGCGTTTCTACATATTTGCGACAATGCGTTCTCCGAATTCAGAACATTTGATTTTTTTGGCTCCGGTCATTTGTCTTTCCAAATCGTAGGTGACTGTTTTTTGTTCGAGTGTTCTTTCAATGCCCTGAACTACAAGATTGGCCGCTTCATCCCAACCCATATGTTCCAGCATCATGACACCGGACAAAATAAGGGAAGAAGGATTGGCTTTGTCTTGACCCGCGTGAACGGGTGCCGTGCCGTGCGTGGCTTCAAAAACGGCCGCTTCATCTCCAACGTTGGCACCGGGAGCCATGCCAAGACCTCCAACCTGCGCCGCGCAAGCATCCGATAAATAGTCTCCGTTCAAATTGGGAGTGATGAGCACGCTGTATTCGGTGGGACGTAACAAAACCATCTGGAAAATGGCGTCTGCAATACGGTCGTTGAGTAAAATTTTTCCCTCGGGAACTTTTCCACCAAGGTCTTTCAAAGCGCTTTCGGTAACGACACTTCCCGAAAATTCTTCCGCGGCCACTTCATAGCCCCACTGGCGGAAAGCACCTTCCGTGTATTTCATGATATTTCCCTTGTGCACGAGGGTGGCTATTTTTCGGTCGTTGGCGATGGCGTATTTCAGTGCCATACGGGTCAGCCGTTTGCTGGCGAAGGGGCTCATTGGTTTGATACCAATTCCCGATTTTTCGCGAATCTTTGCTTTCATTTCGTTAACAAGAAAATTTCGCAACTTTTCCGCTTCGGGAGTTCCTGAAGCCCATTCAATGCCCGCGTAAACATCTTCCGTATTTTCGCGGAAAATCACGACGTTGAGTTTCTGTGGTTCTTTGAGGGGAGAAGGAACACCATTAAAATAGCGGACAGGACGGATGCAGGCGTAAAGATCGAGCACTTGTCGGAGCGCCACGTTAATGGAGCGAATGCCGCCGCCCACCGGCGTGGTGAGGGGGCCCTTAATGGCCACTTTGTACGTGCGAATTGAATCGAGTGTTTCTTCGGGGAGCCAATTTCCTGTGAGTTTGTTTGCTTTTTCTCCCGCCAAGACTTCCTTCCAAACGATTTCTCTCTTTCCTTTATAAGCTTTTTGGACGGCGCCTTCCAAGACGTGCTGGGTGGCTGGCCAAAGGTCCACTCCGATTCCATCTCCTTCGATGAAAGGAATAATGGGATTATCGGGGATCTGCAGTTTTCCATTTTTAATTTCTATTATATGGGCTTGCGTCGCCCCCTCCACCCCCGCACTGCGTAGGGGCGGAGCCTCCCCCTCACGTTCGCTTTGCTCACTTTTTTCTTTTTCGCCTGTCGACATAGTGCCTCCGTTTAGATTTAACTCACGGCGGATAGAACAAACCGCCCCCGGATTGTCAAGCAACCAGAATGTAGCCGCTACTTTCTGGTCACATTTTGGTTTAGCAAAAAAATCACCATTGTAGTAAAAGAAATTTATTATGAAACTTGCACAAGGACATTTTCACAAAAGTCTTAATCTCTTTGATGCCACCAATCTGGTTATAGGGGTGATGATTGGTTCCGGCATTTTTATCGTATCCGCCGATGTGGCAAGACAAGTTGCCTCTCCCGGTTGGTTCCTTTTGACTTGGGTCTTGGCCGGAATTTTGACCGTCATGGTCAGCTTAATCTATGGGGAATTGGCGGCCCTCTTTCCTCATGCCGGTGGGCAATATATCTATCTGAAAGAGGCTTACAATCCGTTGTTTGGATTTCTCTACGGCTGGACCCTTTTTACCGTCATCCAAACCGGAAGTATTGCCGCCGTCGGGGTTGCCTTCGCCAAATTTTCAGGAGTTTTGTTTCCCGCAATCTCTCAAAAAACACTGGCCGTTGCCGCCGTCCTCTTTTTAACTTTCGTTAATTGTCACAGTCTGAAAGTCGGCAAAAGGATCCAAAATATTTTCACCGTTATAAAAGTTTTGAGTCTTTTGTTGCTGGTCGCCGCCGGATTTTTTTGGATTCATTCAGGCTCTGCCGGTTTCGGAGAGATTGCCCAAATTTCTTCTTGGTGGACGACGCCTCCGGATATTCTTTTATTGATAGGCGTTGCGCTAGTCGGCCCCTTCTTTGCCTTTGATGCATGGAATAACATCACTTTTACCGGTGATGAAATTAAAGAGGCGCCGAAAACCTTGCCGCGCGCGTTGGCTTTCGGCTCGCTGATCGTGACGATCCTCTATCTTTTGGTAAATCTCAGTTATTTAAATTTGCTTCCTTTCGATGCGATTCAAAATGCGTCGGGAGATCGTGTTGCCACTGCCGCCATTTTACAAGTATTGGGCCCCGTTGGAGAAGGGGTGATGGCGATGGCAATCATGATCTCCACCTTCGGTTGTTTGAACGGCATGATCTTGATGGGGGCAAGGCTTTATTGGGCGATGTCGCAAGACGGACTTTTTTTTAAAGCGGCCGGAAGGCTGGGGGTGAAAAACGGTGTGCCGCAAGCCGGTCTTATTTTGCAGGGTATTTGGTCGGTTGTCTTAACGTTAAGCGGAACGTATGGCGATCTTTTGGACTATGTAATTTTTGCCTCGGTCTTATCGTACGTCCTAACGGTGGTCGGACTTTTCAGACTTCGCAAAAAAATGCCCGATACCGTGCATTCCTACCGAACCCCCTTCTATCCAATCTTGCCCCTCCTCTATGTTTTACTCGGGACATTTTTCCTTGTGATCCTGCTTTGGAAAAAACCGATGTACACTTGGCCCGGTTTCATCATCGTTTTGAGCGGCATTCCCGTCTATTACTTTTGGCGCTGGTGGGGGAATAGACGACGGGAGAAACATTAACCAGAAAGGTGCCGCACCATTCTGGTTACATTTTAATTTGACAATTATATCCCTCAGGCATACAAATATATGCTATAGGGATATATTCTATGTTTTCACCCAACCAACAGGCTCTTTTAAGTCTTCTTTTTTCCAATCCGGGACAGGAATACCACATGAATGAAATTGGGAGAATTTTGGGAAAAAAACCGGGAGTTTTTCAGAAAGCCCTCAACGCTTTGGAAAGAGAGGGTGTTCTATCGAGTAGAAGACGTGGCAACCAGCGCCTTATTTTTCTGAACAAGGAATATCCTCTTCTGAAGGAAGTTGAAAAAATCATTCAAAAAACCGTTGGTGCGGAAGCAATGCTCAAAGAACTTGTGGTTGGAGAACCGGACATCAAGACGGCCTATATTTTCGGTTCTTATGCCAAAGATAAAATGCAGAGCCATTCCGATATTGATCTTGTACTTGTGGGAAAGAAAGAGGGTGAGGATAAAATGCTGGAAGGAATTGAAAAAATTGAAAGTCGAATTCAAAGGGAAATCAATCCGAAATTTTATACACCGCAGGAATATGCCAAAAAGAAAAAAGAGAAGGATTCTTTTTTGACCGAAATTTTAAATGATCTTTACGTAACGTTGAAAGGAAAACCATGAGCGTATTTAAAAAATATCTGGAGAGAGGATTGCTAAAAAAACAGACGCCGAATTTGACACAAATTTCAAAACAGATTGAAAGGGCTTTTCGGGATTTAAAAACGGCCAAATGTGTGCTGGAAATGGATCCCGAATGGGCGGCTACGATAGTCTATCAATCCATGCTTCGGGCAGGCCGGGCGCTTTTGTTTGCAAACGGTTATTTGCCCATCGACGGTGCCCAACACCGGACAGTTGTTGAAGTGACTGGAAAAATATTAAATCCGGAATATGCAAATTTGATAAGACAATTTGAAAAACTGCGTAAAAAAAGAAACCTCTTTTTTTACGATTCGGAAGACACGGGAAATTTGGGAGAAGCAAAAACAGCGCTGGAAACAGCCAAAGAACTGCTTGAAAAAATCAAAAACCGGATTGAAGAAACAAATCCCCAAATCCGGTTTGATTTTTGATTCCGCCTTTTTGTGGGCTGTGCAGGGATCGAACCTGCGACCCGGTGATTAAGCAACTGTTATCTCCAGATTTCTCCAGAGTGTCGGACTATATCATCTCGCCGAAGTTTCTCTGCGAGCCGGGCACTTATGAGGGGTTATTGGTTGCTTTCCTCACCCTCTAGTCTCTGCACCTTCTGAATTACATTGCCACCGCTTTCATTCAGCTTGGCTCAGGATTGACCTGCTCTTTTGAAGAGAGTTTAGCGTTCCCTGAGTTCACCCGGTTTGCATACTCATTTCACAATGAGTAGGACCCTTAATTGAGTCACCTGCTCTACCAACTGAGCTAACAGCCCCAAAATTTTGCTATTGCAAAATTACGAAACAGCAATAGTTCATAAAAAATAGAGGTCAATAGAAATTTTCCATCAATTTGTCTGGAAATCTTTTTTGTAGATTTTTAAGGTGGCGAGCAGGACGGCGACCAGTGTGGGGCCTGCGAGCAATCCCACGGGTCCCCACAATTTTAATCCGCCAAAGATGGCGAGGAAGAGCAGTACGGGATGGATATTTGTTTTTCCCTGAATCAAAAGAGGTTTTAAAATATTGTCGATGCCGGAGATCACGAAGAATCCGTAGATAAACAGGAAGGTTGCTTTTCCATATTGTCCGGCGGCGAGCAGATAAATAAAAACGGGAACCCAGACAGACCCCGTTCCGACAATGGGGACAAAGGCCATAATAAAAGTTGCCAATCCCAAGAGAAGCGCCACTGGAATACCTATTACCCAAAAACCGATGCCGGCCAGAATGCCCTGCACCAGAGCTGTTAGGAGATAGCCGTAAATACACGCCCGAAGTGTGACACTAATTTCATTGGCCAGCGTTTTTTCATAAGTGTTTTTGAGGGGGGAGACTTCCAGTATCTGGTGATAAAGTTTGGGCCCGTCCACCAATAAAAAATAAGTGAGGATCAAGGTGAGCAGGCCTCCCAGAAAAAAACTGGCCGTATTGGAAATGACCTTCGGAGAAAATTGATAAAGATATTGTGCGGCATTTTGCACAAACTCTTTGAACCAATGATACAAATCAATTTCGACTCCCAGCGTTTGTTGCCAGTGTTCGAAAATTTGCGTGAGGAACCCCTGATTCAACGTGAAATGTTCTCCGAGGCTTTGGGCCGCCCTGATGGTCTGCTCCGCGACGGCGGAAATAACAAACGCCACCGGTAATGCCGCGAACAAAAGGAAAAGCACAAGACAGAAAAACGCAGAAAGATAACGCCGCTGTTTGAAAATTTTCAGAAAAAATTCAAAGAGAGGTTGTGAGATCAAAGCCAAAACAAGGGACAAAAGCAAAACGGAATAAAAAGGTTTCAAGAGCCAGAAGAAAACAACCAGGAGAACGCCCAGCAACACCCAAAACGCAGTTTTTTCAAGGGACTGATTTTTGCTATCCGCCATGCGGCACAAAATAGAGGGATATCAAGCACAACTCAATGATAAAAACCGCACTGACTTTTTTGCACTATTTAAGGATGCCCTCATCAGCGACGATTGAGAAGCCGTCTATTAAGAATTGATGGTCTGGAGTTCCCCAGAAATACATATAAGGCTTATGCGCATCAATCGTGCATGATTTTGAATATTGTTGCCATGTCGCTGTGGGTGTGAAGTCAAATGAGAGACAGCTCGCATCACTACCACCACCGACGCTTACATGGACGTTTCCGGTATTCGAAATGGTTTTTGCCCACAATGAAATGGTATATGCCTTGCTGGCGGTGAGTGCGGGCATAGACGCCATGGTTGCGCCGTACACTCCTCCGGCGTTTCTTTGGCCGGTAAAATTAATCGAAAGCGAATGTGTGCCAAACTTTGCGTCGCCTTGGGCTACGGCAAAAGATCCGTTTGGATAACTGCTGAATCCTTCAGTGCCCGATTCAAAATCTCCGCCTCCCGTCCAAAGATTGTTGGGCGGTGGCGGTGTTGGGGAGGAGGCTGAATCCAATCCCGCATGCCGTGCGATTTCGTCTGCCGTGAGCGCCCGATTGTAGATGGCTACTTCGTCAATGAGTCCGTTGAAATACTGTGACGAACCTCCTACCCACCGTCCGATATTGAAAGGAACATCGGGAAAGGTGAGTGCCTTCGGAACAGCCGCCGAGGCATCCAAAACGCCATCCACATACAGTTTCAACGCCTCGCCATCCCACGTCCCGGCGACATTGTGCCATGCATCGTCGTTGAATGTCTTCGTGCTGTTGACGCGCTGAGAGCCATAGTTATTCAAATGAAATTTTATTTTATTGGGTTCCCGGTCATCAATGCCCATGCTGGCGCCGCCACCGCGGTCGGTGTGTTTTCCCATGATGGTCTTGCTTGATTGGGAAACCGAAAATTTTATCCACGCGGAATAGGTGAAGGGACTGTTGTTGGAAAGACCACCTAAGATTCCGCAATCGAGATAATCATCTGTTCCATCAAAACTCCCCGCGTGCGAACCCACTTTTGCGGAGTCCGCAAACACGGCACCGGTGGCTGTGCCGTTATTTTTTCCCGTGGCATCCTTCCAGCCATCGTCATTCATATGATAAAGCGCCAAAAGCCCGGCCTCATCGGGAGAAATTTCTATTTCAGAACCTTTTGCGGGGCTCGCCTTCTGTTTGGAAAGGAGTTTCGAATTTTCCGCCAGCACGCCCTCCGTCCACACGGGGCCTGCTGTTTGTTCGTCGTTTTCTTTCAAGCCCTGCAAAACTTCGTCGCCGGTTTTATAGATTTTTCCTGCATTTTTGTCTGTGGGATTGTCTATCCGTTTGGCTCCAACGAGATCGTTTTTCAGCAGGGCGATTTGCTCATTATAA
>Ga0155963_1091_pt2 | contig 14842 bp, 12 predicted proteins | sample RifCSPlowO2_02_FD_107617 | JGI IMG/M metagenome (GOLD analysis project Ga0155963, IMG submission 107617) | Deltaproteobacteria bacterium RIFCSPLOWO2_02_FULL_46_8 | reverse complement strand
CGCGAAAAATTGATCGACTGGGTGGAAGTCTTGTGCGGTGCCCGTTTGACGAACACCTACACGCGCGTGGGCGGTGTGATGCGCGATGTTCCTCCGAACACAAAAACATTTTTAAGTGCGTGCATGAAAGATATTTACAAAGCGGTGAAAGACACGACCGGTCTTTTGAAAAAGAACAGAATTTTTATGGATCGCACACAACGTGTTGGCGCCATCTCAAAAGAAGATGCGATCAGTTACGGTTTTACCGGGCCGTGTCTCAGAGCGTGCGATGTAAATTATGATATTCGCAAAGCCCATCCCTATTATTTTTACGACCAACTCAACTGGGATGTGCCGCTCGGAAAATATGGCGATTCATATGACCGTCTTTTTGTTCGATTCGAAGAAATAATCCAATCAGCCCGGATGGTGGAACAGATTCTCGAAAAAATGCCGGAAGGACCCATCATGACTGATAACCGTGATGTGGCTCTGCCCGCAAAACATGAGGTCTATGGGTCGATTGAAGGAATTATCCGGCAATTCAAAATTATCATGCACGGCATCAAACCGCCCGCGGGAGAAATTTATTCCTACACCGAAGCGGCCAATGGAGAACTTGGATTTTATATTGTGAGTGACGGTTCAGACAAACCGTACCGGATCAAAGTGCGTCCCCCTTGTTTCGCGATTTATCAAGCTTATCCCGATTTGATGAAGGGATCATTGGTGGCGGATGCCGTAGCAATTTTGGGAGGATTAAATATTGTCGCGGGAGAATTGGACCGATGAGTTTCGAATTTACAACCGAGAATAAAAAGAAGTTTGAAGATTTTCTCAGGCGCTATCCACAAAAGAAGGCGGCGCTTTTGCCGTCTCTTTGGCTTGTGCAGGAACAGCAGGGCTGGATTTCGCCGGAGTCGATGGAATATTTGGCCGGACTTTTGGATTTAACTCCCGCCCATATTTTTGAGACTGCCACTTTCTACACCATGTACAACATGAAACCGATCGGTAAACACCACATTCAAGTTTGCAACAGCATCTGTTGCTGTTTGCGCGGATCAGAAGGAGTTGTCCAATACTTGAAGAAAAAATTGGGCGTGAATGTGGGGGAATCCACCGCGGATAAACGGTTTCATCTTTCCGCCGTGGAATGTTTGGGTTCTTGCGGCACCGCGCCGATGATGCAGATAAACGACGACTACTATGAAGATTTGACGGAAGAAAAAATTGACCAGATTTTGGAGAAGCTAAAATAATGGAATTGATTTTATCAAAAAACTGGCATGTGCCGGATCAACGCAAGCTTTCCGTTGCCGAAAAAAATGGTGCTTACTCTTCATTGAAGAAAATTTTTGGCATGACACCTTTGCAAGTGATTGAAGAAGTAAAGGCCTCCGGACTTCGCGGCCGCGGCGGAGCTGGTTTTGCAACGGGTATGAAATGGGGATTCATTCCCAAAGACAATAAGAAACCAGTTTATCTTATCAACAATTTTGACGAGAGCGAACCCGGCACGTTTAAAGACCGGATGATTGCCGAAAAAGATCCCCACATGATTATCGAGGGGATGATCATCGCCTCTTATGCCATCGGCGCTCATACTTCCTACATTTATATTCGCGGTGAATACCATCGCCCGTGGGAAATTTTGGAAGAAGCTTTGAAAGAAGCTTACGCGAAAGGTTATCTCGGGAAAAATATTTTAGGTTCCGGTTTTGATCTCGATATTTTTCAGCATCGTGGCGCGGGCGCCTACATTTGCGGTGAAGAAACCGCCCTTCTCTCTTCACTTGAAGGCGGGAGAGGTTATCCGCGCATTAAGCCTCCGTTTCCCGCGATTGCGGGAGCTTGGGCGTGCCCTACCATTGTGAACAATGTCGAAACATTATCCAACATTCCCTACATTATTAATAATGGAGGCGCCGCTTTCAAAAAAATTGGGACGGAAAAAAGTGCGGGTACCAAACTGATGTCGGCCTCGGGTCACATCAACAAACCCGGAGTTTACGAAGTGGAAATGGGACTTCCCATTCGCACTTTTATAGAAGAACATTTGGGTGGCGTTTGGAAAGGCAGAAAGGTGAAAGGGGTTGTGCCGGGAGGGTCTTCTTTTGCACCACTCACAAACGATGAAGCAATGCGGACCAATCTGGATTTTGAATCGTGTGCCGCGGCGGGGACGTCCTTGGGTTCCGGTGGTTTTTATGTGATGGATGATACAACCTGCATGGTCCGCCTTTTGCAATTCACAACAAAATTTTACGCGCATGAATCTTGCGGACAGTGCACTCCGTGCAGAGAAGGAAGCGGATGGATATTCAAAATTGCACGGCGTATTGAATCGGGAAATGGCAGAGAAAGAGATTTGAATTTGCTGGAGGATGTTTGCAGTAATGTAGTGAACGGTCGCACCATTTGCGTTTTTGCCGATGCGATGGCAATGCCCGTGCAAGGATTTTTGAAAAAATTCCGTAACGAGTTTGAAGAACACATTAGATTAGGGAAATGCCCTCATGGTTAAAATAAAAATTGATGACAAAGAAATTGATGTGCCTCAGGGGACAACTGTTTTGCAGGCGGCCAAGGCCAACAAAATAGATATTCCCTATTTTTGTTATCACTCAAAACTTTCCATCGCCGGCAATTGCCGGATGTGTTTGGTGCAGATCAAGGGACAAAACAAACCCGTGATTTCCTGCCGCGAACAGGTGCGTGAAGGACTTGAAGTGGATACGAAGTCGCCTGAAGTCAAAAAAATGCAGAAGGGAGTTTTGGAATTTATTTTGGTGAATCATCCCCTTGATTGTCCTATTTGCGATCAATCGGGCGAGTGCGTTCTTCAGGACAACTATTTTAAATATTCAAAATCTTCGTCGCGTCTGGAAGATCAAAAAATTCACAAACCGAAAGACAAACCCCTTGGACCGCTGGTAACACTCGATGACGAACGCTGTATTGTCTGCACGCGCTGTATTCGTTTTTGTGACGAAATCGCCAAAACACACGAACTTTGTGTGACACAACGCGGAGGACATTCCGAAGTCACCACGTTTCCCGGAAAAGCGTTAAAAAATCCCTATTCCCTTTGCACGGTTGATATCTGTCCTGTGGGCGCTTTAACCTCCACCGATTTTCGTTTCAAAAAGAGAGTCTGGTTTTTGAAGACAGCTAAGTCTGTCTGCACCCATTGCGCCACCGGTTGTAATATCAAAATGGATTGGGACGATGCGTCTGTTTACCGTTATCGCCCGCGCGAAAATGAAGCGGTTAATCAGTGCTGGATGTGTGACGAAGGGCGCCTCTCCTATAAGTCTATTAATGATGCAACGCGTGTGTTGGATCCTCTAATGAAAAAAGAGGGGAAATTGCAAAAAGTGGAATGGAACGAGGCGCTGCAAAAAGTTTTGAGTGTCTGCGGCGGAAGTTTGGGAGATGTGAAAGTGGTCGGTGTTTTATCAGCCCAGTCAACCTGCGAGGAAAATTTTGCACTGTATCATTTCATAAAGAATGGTTTTAAAAATTCAAAATTTTTGGCGACGAAAAAAGAGGTGAAAAACTCTTCGCACGACAATTTTTTGATCGACGCCGACAAAAATCCGAACACCAATTTCCTACCCCTCATAAGTGTCGGACACTTATCGGGGGCTGCGGATGAATTTCCAACCGGTGGTATTTATTTTGTGTTGGATCATTTAACAGAGGCACAGAAAGAAAAGATTATCGCCGCCAATCCGCGGTTAGTGGTGTGGATGACATCCAATTTGTCAGAATCTGGTACTTGGGCCGATGTTATTTTGCCCAAACCCACGTTTGCGGAACAAGATGGAACATTTATCAATCGACAAAAAAGAATTCAGAAAGCAGATAAGGCTTTCGAACCAAAAGGCCACGCGAAACCGGTTTGGGAGACACTGGCAGAATTAGCCCAGCGCCTCGACAAACCCGTTTCATGGAATTCAGCCGAAACAGTTTTTAAAACGCTGGCAGAATCCGTCAGTGCATTGAAGGATTTGAGTTATTTAAAAATAGGAGATCAGGGAGTCATGGTTAGTTGATGTGTTTTTTCCCCTCCCTTGATGGGAGGGGATTAAGGGGAGGGTGGCAGATGTAGCAACTATCACCCTCTCCCCAACCCTCTCCCGTCAAGGGAGAGGGAGTAATACATAGTTGGTGCAATTTATGGACTACGCAATAGCGGCACTTAAAACTGTTTTAATCTTTTTCGTGGTGATCAACCTTGTTCCGGTTTTGATCTGGCTTGAACGAAAAGGGGCGGCCTATATTCAAGATCGCCGCGGACCCAACCGCGCCGCCATTCTTGGAGTGCGTCTTGGCGGGATGGTCAATGCTTTGAACGACGTTGTCAAATTGATCTTCAAAGAAGACATCACTCCGGCCAACGTTAACAAACCTCTTTTTATTTTGGCGCCGATGATCACAATGTTTGTTGCGACCATTACACTCGCGGTGGTTCCGTTTGCGGCGCCCATTCATTATGGCGACAAAACATTTTTATTACAGGTAGCCGATTTGAATGCCGGACTTATCTATGTTTTCGCAATGTCGAGTCTTGGTGTTTATGGCGTTATGCTGGCCGGTTGGGCGGGGAATAACAAATATTCTTTGCTGGGAGGACTTCGCTCTTCGGCGCAGATGATCAGCTATGAAGTTGCCATGGGTTTGGCTGTGGTCGGTATTTTTCTGCTGTCGGGTTCTTTGAGTTTAAGTGACATTGTCATGCAACAAGGTTCCAGTTTGTGGCATTGGAATGTTATTCGTCAGCCTTTGGCTTTTTTTATTTTTCTTGCGGCTGTTTTCGCAGAGACCAACCGCCTGCCTTTCGATTTGCCCGAAGGGGAATCGGAACTCGTGGCCGGTTTTCACGTCGAATATTCAAGCATGAAGTTCGCCCTCTTTTTTATGGGTGAATACGCCCACATTATTGTCGGCTCTTGCATCATCACAACTCTTTTCTTTAGCGGCTGGAATCTTCCTTTTATTTCTTCTAATTGGATTAGTGCGCATGTTGATTCTGTGCTTCATTTTGTCTGGATATCTTTGGCGGCAGTTTCCGTTTTGGGTGGAATTTTTATTGCGCGGCGTTTCAAAAAACAGGGTTATGGTGATTTGAGAGATTATGAACCCCTTGTGGTTGGTGTGCCGGCTGTTTTGATGGGTGTGGCACTGGTGGTACTTTATATTGTGTTAAAAGTGCTCGGAATAGAAATTCACCTGAATCCGTTGGGACAGAATATTTTTGTCGCGGCGCTTCAGGTGGGAGTTTTTCTCGCGAAAGTTTTATTTTTCTGTTTCTTTTTTATCTGGGTTCGCTGGACCCTGCCCCGTCTTCGCTACGATCAACTGATGCGCTTGGGTTGGAAAACAATGCTACCCTTGGCATTAGTAAATCTGCTCGTGACGGGATTGGTGGTATTGTGGATTTAGATAAACAGTTGTTGGAGAAAATCGTGAATTTGATTTTGAGTCATAAAAAGCCGGAAAAAGTTGTTTTGTTTGGTTCCCGGGCGGAAGGGTCCTCCAAGAAAACCTCGGATATTGATATTGCCGTTTTTGCGAAGGACTGGACTAGCCGTGACTTTAACATCGTCAAAAACTGTCTTGAAGAAGAAATTGCCACGCCCTTGAAATTTGATGTGGTCAATTTTTACGGTCTTACAAAAGAATCACTAAAGACGAACATTCTCAAGAAAGGAAGAGTGATTTATGAAGCCTGAGAGAATTGAAGAAATACGACAGGATTTTGAAAAGGCCCTTCAGCGTTTAAAAGAGGCGTTAGGCGAAGATTTGTCAAAAAGTATTGTCATTGACGGATTTATTCAGCGATTTGAATTTACCTTTGAGCTTGCTTGGAAGCTATTAAAAGCATCGCTTGATTATCAGGGTGTCGAGGTTTCTACACCAAGACCTGTTATCAAAGAGGCATTTCGGGCGAAATTGATTGAAGATGGACAGGGTTGGATTGACATGCTGGAAGACAGAAACAAAACCTCCCATATTTACGATGAGAACGAAGCCAAGGAAATATTTCAAAAAATCAAAACGAAATATTTGGTGCTTTTGGAAAAGTTGAAGGGGGATTCTCTGCCGCTGGTTTAAAAATATGGAAGCTTATCTCTTTTATGCAATTGGCGGATTTATGGTGCTCACCTCGCTCCTGATGGTGACGCGCCGCAATCCGATTACGTCGGCTATCTGGCTTATCGCTTCCTTTTTTGGTTTTGCCGCCATGTATGTGGTGTTGCAGGCGCATTTCATCGCTGTGATTCAGGTTTTGCTTTACGCTGGGGCCATCATGGTCCTTTTTATTTTTGTGATCATGCTCCTCAATATTGGTGCCGAGGAACTTAAAGCCCGTACGCTTCAGTTTACCGGTATCATCGGTGGTGCGGTTACCATTTATCTGATTATGTTGCTGGTGCTCGGAATTCTGAAACAGAATGTCAGCGCTTTGCCAGCCATTGCTCAAGACTTTGGTTTCGTCAATCCGGTAGGAGAACTTTTGTTCACGCGGTATCTAGTTCCATTTGAATTAACCTCCGTCCTTATTTTAGCGGCAATTGTAGGATCCGTCGTAATGGGAAAGAGAAAATTATGAGACACATGAGAAACATGCTGGCGGGTGACTGCCGATGGTCTGTCAGCCCGATCTTTTGGGAGGGCGTGCAGACCAGCGGCAGGCAGGCCCCGCCATTTGGTAAATTTGGTAATTTTAATTTATGATCACACTAAATCATTATTTGATTCTTGCGGCCCTTCTTTTCTGTATCGGTGTCTTCGGTGTGTTGGTTCGCCGCAATCTTCTGATTATTTTTATGTCGATTGAATTGATGCTCTCATCCGTAAATCTGGTTTTTATTTCTTTTGCCCGTTATTTGAATTCGATGGATGGACATGTTTGGGTTTTTATGGTGTTGACGGTTGCGGCGGCAGAGGCCGCGGTGGGGCTCGGCATTTTGGTAGCTTTGTTTAGAAACAAACCGACATTGTATGTGGATGAAGTTAAGAATTTAAGAGGATAGTAAAGCACTTAAAATTATGTTGCGCACACTTTATCAGTATATTTCTCCCCAATCCCTTTCGTGGCTTGTGATTGCTTTTCCTTTGGCGGGCGCTGTGATCAACGGTTTGCATTCCCTTGTTACCGCCCGTTTGAAAAAACATACCTCCCATTTTTTAACATCATTGGTGGGCTGTCTTTTCCCAATTCTCTCTTTTGTAATTGTTTGTACCCTTTTCATCACGCTGATCGGTTTTCCTACACCTACAATGAACACCCCGCCCCTTTTTACTTGGATTTTTTCAAATCATTTAACGATCGATTTCGGTCTGAAATTTGACCAACTCTCGCTTGTGATGGGCATGGTTGTCACGGGTGTGGGCTCTCTCATTCATATTTATTCGATGGGCTATATGGGGCATGATGAAGGGTACACCCGCTATTTTTGCTACCTGAATCTCTTCCTCACTTTCATGTTGATTCTCGTGCTGGCCGATTCGCTTCTTCTTTTGTTTGTGGGTTGGGAAGGTGTGGGGCTCTGCTCTTATCTTCTGATTGGTTTTTGGTTTGAAGACGAAGAAAAAGCGAAGGCGGGAAAGAAAGCTTTTATCGTCAACCGAATCGGCGACGCGGGTTTTCTGTTGGGGATGTTTTTAATTTACACCACGCTGGTTTCGGCACAACTCCCCGCCGGTGAAACCGAATTTCGTTTTTTCAATATTGATGTCATCAGAAATTATTCCGCATTTTTAATGCCCTTTGCCACGCCCATCTGTCTGCTTCTCTTTCTGGGCGCCTGCGGCAAATCGGCTCAGATTCCTTTATATGTTTGGTTGCCAGATGCTATGGCCGGCCCCACACCGGTTTCCGCTTTGATCCACGCGGCCACAATGGTGACGGCCGGTGTTTATATGGTGGCCCGTCTCAATTTCTTGTATGTTTTGTCGCCCGTGGCTCTTTCTACGGTGGCATGGGTTGGGGCGGCAACGGCGTTGTTCGCCGCAACGATCGGTTTGGTGCAGAACGACATCAAAAAAGTTTTGGCTTATTCAACCATTTCGCAATTGGGCTACATGTTTTTGGCGTTAGGAGTCGGAGCTTTCAGTGCCGCGATTTTCCATTTGATGACCCACGCCTTCTTCAAAGCCCTTTTATTCTTGGGCTCCGGCTCGGTGATTCACGCCATGGGCGGAGAACAAGACATTCGCAATTACGGCGGTTTAAAAGACAAACTGCCGATCACCGCGTGGACTTTTGTGGTGGGCGCCTTGGCCATTGCCGGTATTTTTCCCTTCGCCGGTTTCTTCAGCAAAGATGCAATTTTGTGGCACGCGTTTCACAACGGGCATACGGCTCTATGGTTGATGGGTTTTATTGGGGCCGGACTCACGGCATTTTATATGTTCCGGCTTGTTGGAATGACTTTCTTTGGTCAACCGCAAATGGGAGTTTCCAAATGGAACAAGGTGCATGAATCTCCTCCGTCGATGGCTTTGGTTCTTATTTTTCTCGGAGTTTTGTCGTTGGTGGGTGGTTGGGTTGGCATTCCGGAGGTGTTTGGCGGAGCGGACCGCTTTCATTATTGGCTCGCTCCTGTTTTTGGAAAATCGGTGGTGCATGAAACAATTGAAGGAAGCCACGCCAGCGAAATTATTTTGACCGTGGTTTCTTTCTTGTGGGTTCTCCATTTCGCGATTTTAGCGTGGGTGATGTACGCACAGCGCCGCGAAGGGCCGGTCAAGTTGGCGGAACGCTTGCAACTGGTCTATAAAACACTGCTCAACAAATATTGGGTCGATGAAATATACAATTTTGTTTTCATCCGCCCGATCCGGTTCGTGTCGGAGAAATTTTTATGGAATGTGGTGGATGCCAAGGTGATTGATGGTTGCGGGGTGCATGGAACCGGTCACATGGTTCTCCTCTGGAACCGGCTTATCACCATGGCGCAAACCGGTGTGGTGCAACAATATCTCTTTTTCTTTGTCGTCGGCGCCGTGTTGTTGATTTGGAAATTTGTATTTTGAAAATGAAAAAATTAAACATCAAAAATCAAAATGACAATGTAAAATCAAAAATTTTTAATTTTGAATTGTCATTTTGCATTTTGATTTTTGCATTTTAAATTTAATCTATGATTATAGTCTGGGCGCAAGCGCATATTTTAACATTACTTACCTTTCTTCCGATGGTGGGAGCGTTTTTCATTTTGCTTTTGCCCAAAAAGGAATTCAATTCCATCCGGGCAACAGCTCTTGGCACAACGCTTGTTGTTTTAGCACTCAACCTTTGGGCCTATTTCCGTTTTCAGGGAATTCCCGATTTTGAATTTCAGGAAACGGTTGCATGGATTCCGGCATTTCATGTTTATTATCGTCTCGGTGTGGATGGCGTCAGCTTTCTTCTAATTTTGCTCACGAGTTTTTTAATGCCGATTGTCGTGCTTTCTTCGTGGCGCGACATTGAACACCGGGTCAAAGAATTTTTCTTTCTCATGCTTATTTTGCAAACCGGCATGATCGGCACTTTTGCGGCGCTCGATTTCTTTCTCTTTTATGTCTTCTGGGAAATCATGCTGATCCCGATGTATTTCCTGATTGGTGTTTGGGGATCGGGCAAACGGATCATGGCCGCCTTCAAGTTTGTTCTCTATACAATGGTGGGAAGCGTTTTGATGCTGGTCGCCATTTTGTATGGTTATTTCAAAACGGGGCAGAGTTTTTATTTGCTGGATTGGGTGCAAGCCTCTTTCACGCATCAGGAACAGATTTGGATGTTTTTGGCTTTTGCTCTTGCCTTTGCCATCAAGGTTCCGATTTTTCCGTTACACACATGGTTGCCTGATGCGCATACAGAAGCTCCCACAGCGGGTAGCGTTATCCTCGCCGGTGTTTTGTTGAAAATGGGGACCTATGGTTTTTATCGTTTTGCCATGCCTCTTTTCCCGGAAGCCGTGGTGAAGTTTGGTCCGTTTATTTTGACACTGGCGGTAATCGGCGTGGTGTATGGTTCTCTGGTGGCGATGGTTCAAAAAGATTTAAAGAGATTGGTCGCCTATTCTTCGGTGGCCCACTTAGGCTTTGTGATCTTGGGACTTTTTGCGTTGAATCAAATTGGTGTTCAGGGTGCTGTATTGCAAATGCTTAACCACGGGCTTTCCACGGGCGCACTCTGCTTGCTCGTCGGAATGGTTTACGAACGCCGCCACACGCGCTTGATTGCCGATTACGGCGGGATTGCAAAAGTGGTTCCCATGTACGCCTTCTTCTTTGTGTTTGTAACATTGTCATCGATCGGTTTGCCCGGGCTTAATAATTTTGTTGGAGAATTTATGGTGTTGCTCGGAATTTTTCAGGCGAAGAAAATTTTTGCCATCGTTGCCATAACAGGTGTGGTTTTAAGCGCGGTTTATATGCTTTGGGCGGTGGAAAGAGTTTTCTTTGGGAAAATTAATCACGACGCGAATCGCTCGCTCAAAGATTTGAAGTGGAGAGAGGTTTGTGTGTTGGTGCCGCTCTGTGTCGCGATGATTTGGATTGGTGTTTATCCCCAGCCATTGTTGAAAAAAATCAGCGCCTCAACAGAGAATTTTTTAAAATTAACAACAAGAACAACGACGTTGTCATTGCGATCCCCGGAGGGGAGAAGCAATCTCCCTCTGTGTCAGATGGAGGTTGCTTCGTCACTTCGTTCCTCGCAATGACACTTTAATTTATGACAGAATTTTTTAATCTCAACTGGTATTCCATGTTGCAACAGATTGCCCCTTGGGGATGGCCTGCCTGTGCGGCTCTTTTTATTTTATTGGTCGGACCCTTTTTAAAAAAATCGCATCTCTTTAGTTTTGGCGTGGCTTTTGTAACGGCTCTCGTTTCCATTTTTTTGGCGTGGCAGGGTTGGATTTCCGCCACTGGAGATACCATCGGTTTTTTACTTTTCGATAAATTTACCTATCTTTTTGTTCTCTTCTTTTTGCTCGCATTGGTTTTTGTTCTTTTGCTTTCTTATTCCTATCTGGAGTCGTTTGGTATCGCGCGCCCCGAATATTATGCCCTGCTTCTGTTTATGGTTTTCGGAATGGGGTGCATGGCGGGGGGCTCCAATCTCATGGTAATTTTTCTGGGACTGGAAATTATGTCGGTTTCTGTTTATGTCCTCTGCGGTTTTCAACGCACCAACGTTCTCTGTGTTGAGGCGTCTCTGAAATATTTTTTGATAGGTGCTTTTGCGAGCGCCTTTTTGCTTTTGGGGATCGCCTTTATTTATGGTGCGACCAATACGACCGACATTATCGCCCTTCATCAAAGTGGGGCATTGACTTTCTCCGGTGACACTAAAATCTATGCGCTTCTGGGTTTGAGCCTCATATCGGTTGGTTTGGCTTTCAAAATTGCCGTCGTTCCCTTTCATTTTTGGGCGCCCGATGTTTATGAAGGCGCTCCTGTTGTGGTAACCACCTTTATGGCCACCGCCGTCAAAGCGGCCGGTTTTGCGGCGTTGCTCAGAATTATCTGGGCGCTTTTTCAGTGGGACCCTGTTCTTTTCTCAAAGGTGGTGTGGATCGGCGCTGTGTTGACAATGACTGTTGGCAACGTAGCGGCTCTGCTTCAGAGAAATTTGAAAAGAATGCTCGCTTATTCTTCCGTTGCCCACGCTGGTTATGCCTTGATTCCCTTGGTTGCTTTTCCGCAACAGAGCAGTGCTGTTGTGGCGAGCATCAGTTTTTATCTTCTGACTTATATTTTGATGACGGTCGGAGCTTTTGCGGTTCTCATCGCGTTGACAGAACCCGGACAAGAACATTGTGACATGCAATATCTCAGAGGGATGGGCGTGAAAAAACCTTTCCTCGGATTTGTGATGACCGTTTTCCTGCTCTCGCTTGCGGGTATTCCTCCCACAATGGGATTCTTCGGAAAATATTACATGTTCCTTCAGGCGGTGCAGGCGGGTTCCATTTGGCTTGTCGTGATCGGTCTTCTTAATAGTGTCATTTCAGTTTATTACTATTTGGGTCCTGTTGTGGTGATGTATTTTGGCGGCAAAGAAGAAACCAGAACGCCCGAGGATCGTTCGGTATGGCTTTCTTCTCCGGCGGCGGTTATTGCCGTCATTTGGATTTGTTTCTTAAGCGTAAGCCTTTTAGGCCTTTTCCCCTCAAATCTCCTTGATTTAATTCAACATTCCTCCGCCGCGTGGTTGGTGGCAATAAGATAGGTGAGTTACATATGGTACCAGGTACCATATGTAACGCTTGCGTCTTGGTGGCCTTAGCAACTTTTTCTGCAAATTGCCGATAAGTTGGCGTGAGTGGCATTGGAACATTAATTACAACCGGGCAGTTTGAGACGGCTCAGGCGCTTGAATTGGCGATTACCCAAGAGGCGTGGGGTGCCGAAACCAGCGAAGCACTTGTGGAGCTAGGTACGCTCATGGTTTCCGCGCATGCCGATGGCGCGGCTGTCGACGCTTTTTTTGCGCAGATTCAAGCCTATCAAGAAAGCCGCCAAAATCCACAAACCCATCAAAATCCACAAGCCCAAAGAGAACTCCTCGAACAATTGGCCGCCGGCGCTTTAAGATATTACGCGCAAATCAAACCCCATTTTGCGCTGGGGCAATTAGGGACTCGCCGTTTTGGCGACCCAAGACAAATTAGAGGGATTTTTTTGCCACATTCAAATTCGCCGGTGCGTTCAGCGCGTATTGATACGAATGGCGCCCGTATTTCAGAAGGTGCGGTGCTTATGATGGGAGCGGCGGGACACCCTGCTCGTTCCGAGCCTCCTCCACCAAGACGCGTTCGTCCGGAGGAGTTAAGCCGACAGATGGCGGAGGCAAGAGCTTTGTACGCCACTTTTGAAAATCTCGTTTCAGAAATTCCTTCAGGAGAATCTCTTAGTATTGCGCGTCAACTCGTTGCCGCTTTGGCACCACAATTAAAAAGAGAAAGTTTGGAAACAATTCAAGCCGTTCAGGAAACGTATCTTCAACTTTTGTCATTAAAACTGGATGCAGTTTTTAAAGCAACGGTGGATCCCAAATGGGTTGAACCCTTTACTCAGGAAATAGAACCCAAGGTCTCCGACTTGCTCCGCGACCCTCACAGGGGAAGCATTCCTGAAGAGGTTTTGCGGAATTTGGTTCACACTTATATTCGTTATTGGTTTGGATACTTTCATGGAGTGACTCCACCTGCTTTGACTTTTTTGAGAGAAGTGGTTTACGCCGCGGCTCACCGTGTTTGGAAAGAGAGTGCCACCCGCTTGAGTTTACCTCCGGAAGCGGAAGGAATTTTCTATCGTGAAGCAACAGAGCTTATTTACAGTCTTGATACTTGGGAAGCGCATCGCGTTGCCCCTTTAACGGACGGTCCCGCCTTCGCTAGTTATCTTTCATACGCAGATCTGGTTCACAAGATGGGCGAACATCACGCCATTTTGGAAATGCTTTATGGAGAGATGGTGGGCAGAGAAAGGCTTCAGGCCGCCAATGGGATGATGGAATTAGTTTATAAATATGTCCGTCTTTTATCCCAACGTGTGGGTTCCAAACTCAACGAAGCCTATTTAAAAGAGCAGGGTCTTGAAGCCAATTTGGTGCGTTTGCTTCTCGTGAGGGCTGAAAATCGCGACGCGTACACCGATGAAGCTTTGGAAGCGCTTCGCTATTTTTTTGAAACGATTACCGGAAGAGAGTCTCCTGCTTTAAGCGAGTTAAAAGATTTGCCAACCCTTGCTTCATCGGCCAAATCTCCCGCCGTTTTCGCAAAAATTTCTTACGTTCCTTTTGAAAAAGGATGGGCGCTTGCCGACCTAATCGATCATCTTCCTTTCCGTTTGGGAGAAGCCCAAACCCGTGCGGATTTTGAGGCGCGTGTGGGTCTTACCTACAGTACCGTTCGCCAGTGGGGGAGGTGCAAGGAGTTGGGCGTTGCCGAAACACCTCTGGATCAAGACGTTGCCATCGAACCGGAAGAACATAAAAAAATGTGGGCGGTTTATTTGGAGCTCGACAGAATGTGTCAGCGTTACGGCATGAGGCTTGATTTTTGGGATTATCTCGCGGCGATTTTTCCGACGATCAGTGAAATGAGAGAGTCGGCCCAAAAAACAGCAGACGATCAAAATGAAATCGTTGTGCGCGCACCAAACGTCGTCAAAGGAACCGGCTTTGAGTTCCTTAATTATGGCAGTTTTGCGGCGGCGTTAAGACGCTCTGGTTTTCGCGGGTTGCTTGGGGAAGAAGTGGAACGCCCGCGATGGATGACGCTGGCAAAAATAGCCGAATATATTTCCAACAAAGCCTGCGGAGATGAAACGCATCAGAAAGAAATTTACAATTTTTTAGTTCTGCTTCGCCTCATTGATGTGATGCCAATGGCAACCGATATTCGAGATGTTTCGGGCACCGTGCTTTCACACAGAGATCCTTCCATTGTTTCCCGTTATCAGTTGAGAATTTATCCCGAAGATCCTGCGTTTCAATATTCGCCCGGAGAGCAGAGTGGTTCAGAGCTTGTGTCTGCAAGGCGTTGGCCCGTTTCAGATGTGCGATCGGGCAAGTTTGATACCAAGCTGGAAATTCTGGAAGCGAGAGCGGAGACAATTGAGCAATTTTTGGGATTAGATTATCCGTTGGTAACGGCGAGTGGCGAATCAACCACCGTTTCTGCGCTCAAGGAAAAACTGCAAGGCATCAGGAGACAACATGCGCTTTACCGCGGCGATCTCAATGACCAGTCCTATGATTCTCCTTTGCGTGATGAAAAAGCAAAAGATTATCTTGCCGATTTGAGAAGATTTTATCGTGGTGTCGACCGTCTTTTCCATGAAT
>Ga0155963_1006_pt1 | contig 16247 bp, 13 predicted proteins | sample RifCSPlowO2_02_FD_107617 | JGI IMG/M metagenome (GOLD analysis project Ga0155963, IMG submission 107617) | Deltaproteobacteria bacterium RIFCSPLOWO2_02_FULL_46_8 | reverse complement strand
TACTTCGGTTTTGTGTTTCAGTTTTATCACCTCCTACCGGAGCTGACGGCCTTGGAAAATGTTTTTCTTCCGGCCTTGATTGCGGGATTTTCAAAAAAAGAGGCTCATGAATGGGCGTCAATAGCTTTGGAACGGGTTGGTTTAAAAACGCGTGTCTCTCATTATCCCTCCGAGCTTTCCGGAGGAGAACAACAGCGTGTGGCATTGGCCAGAGCTTGTGTTTTAAAACCAAAAGTGATTCTTGCCGATGAGCCGACCGGTAATCTGGATGAAAAAACGGGAGATGAGGTTTTGAAATTTTTGCTGGATGGTGTAGAGGCGGCGGAAGGTTCACTGATTTTGGTGACACATAACAAGGAACTTCTTAAAAATTGCGATGAGGTTTTTGAGCTAAAACATGGTCAACTTCAGAAAATTTAAACGTATCTTTCTAATTTTTGTTTTTTTTGTTTTTTCTTTTCCGCCTTTTTCTGTGCGTGGGGCGGAGGGAGGGAATTTTATTCAGGAGGTGCGCATTCAGGGCGCAACACGCGTGGTGGAAAGTACGATTCGCTCCCACCTGCAATCCAAACAGGGACTCATTATCAATCAGGACCAAATCGATGCGGATATTCGAAGCCTCTATCAACTCGGATTTTTTCAGGATGTTCAGGTAGATGAAGAGCGGGGGGCTCATGGCTGGATTTTGACATTCATCGTTACCGAAAAACCGATCATCAATAAAATTTCTTTTGAAGGAAACCGAAAAATAAAAGATGCGGCGTTGCGGGAAGCTACAACTGTTCCGCTTTACCAGTCGTTAAATGAAAAAAAACTGGCGGATTCTATTCACGCCATCCGCGAGCTTTATGCCAAGAAAAACTTTTATCTTGTGGGAATCGATTATCATTTGAAAACAACGCCCGCGGGAGAGAACGAACTGGTTTTTGAAATTCACGAACATGATCCTGCCCTCATTCGACAAGTCAATTTTGTGGGCAACACAGTTTTTACAGACAAAGAACTGCGCGCTGTGGTGCAAACACGCAAGAAAGCGGCTTTCAGCTTTTTAACCGGATCCGGAAAATACAAAGAGGAATTGTTGAAGCAGGATATTCTTCGTCTTACTTTTCATTATCTCAAGAATGGTTATTTAAAAGTGCAGATCGATGAACCGCAGGTTTCCTTGAGCAAAGACAAACGCTACTTTTTTGTGTCCTTTCATGTTCAGGAAGGAAATCGTTATCACATCGGCAAAGTCGATGTCAGCGGCGATATCCTGACAACGCGTGATGAAATGGTCGCCAATTTTCTCACCAAATCCGGACAGATTTACAATCGGGAATTCATTGAAAAAGACATGCAGGCGCTCAACAAAATATATGGGGATCAGGGCTATGCGTTTGTGCACATACAGCCTCTCACCACGACCGATGAGGTGAATAAAACAGCCGACATCACCTATAATATTGAAAAGGGAAATCGTATCTACGTGGAGCGTATCGACATCAGCGGCAATACCATCACGCGTGACAAGGTTATTCGCCGTGAGTTGCAGATCAAAGAAGGAGATATTTACAATGAAACAAAACTGCAACAGAGCCGGGAAAGATTGATGGCCCTTGGTTTTTTCAAGGAAGTAAATTTTGCAACGCCCCGTGGAAGCAAAGATGATACTTTGCGTTTGAATGTTACAGTGGATGAAAAACCCACCGGCAGTTTCAGTGTGGGAGCTGGTTTTTCCACGACGGAAAATTTCGTTGTTTCCGGTTCGATTTCCAAACAAAACTTTTTTGGAAGAGGTTGGAACGGTGAAATCTCCGGTGAACTTTCCAGCCGGCGCCGGCAATTTCTGTTTTCCATGTCGGACCCTTATTTTCTTGATACGGAATGGATTGTGGCGATGAGTGCCTTCAAGACTATTTTTCGTTATGATAGTTTTTCCCGTGATTCTTATGGCGGCAGTTTTTCCATCGGCCATCGCTTTTTTGATTATGCTTCCATGAGTCTTGGGTATGAGGCGGAAGAAGTTTCCGCAATTGATATTGCCACCAATGTGCCGCCACGCTTTCAAAATAATGCCAGCGGTTTGACTTCTCTTGTGAGTCTGACGCTTAACAGAGACACAAGAGACAACCGCGTTTATGCCAACAGAGGGATGTTTGGTTCCATCAAAGCGGAGGTCTCCGACAAGGAGTTGGGAGCACAAAATGAATTTTTAAGACTCACCGGGCGTGCTCAATTTTATAAACCCCTTTTCAAGGATTTGCTTTTTAAGACTTATGCGCGTGCGGCTTATATTAAAAGCCTTAATACTCTCGTCGTTCCGCTTGTTGAACGTTATTTTCTGGGCGGACCCAATTCCCTTCGGGGTTTCTATCCGCAATCCATCGGTCCTGCGGAAACGGTTGCCGGGCTTCCGTTTGTTTATGGCGGCGATAAAATGGCCATCATTAATGGAGAGCTTGAATATGTTGTATATGAACCTGCGGGTATCCGGGCCGTTACATTTTTTGACGCGGGAAATGCCTATTCCGAAGATCAATCCATGCCGTTGGATAAATTACGCATGGATTATGGTTTTGGAATTCGCTGGATTTCTCCGATGGGACCTCTGCGTTTTGAATGGGGCTTCCCGATCAATCGCAAGGCGGGAGAACAAAAATCCGTCTTCAACTTCGCAATCGGTTCATTTTTCTAGAATTTTATCCGGTTAAAACCTAGTTAAGCCCTTGACAGGTTTAAAGATAATCCATAGAACCACCCAAATTTCAAAAATTTTTGGATAAAGTCCGGCGGCGGTGTTTTTTTTCCATTTTTTGAAATTGAAAACGCCGGCGTAGCTCAGTTGGTAGAGCAACTGATTTGTAATCAGTAGGTCGCGGGTTCGAGTCCCATCGCCGGCTCAAAAATTGCCGCAGGCAAATCGGAGAGGTACCCAAGCGGCCAAAGGGGACGGGCTGTAAACCCGTTGGCGTTAGCCTTCGATGGTTCGAATCCATCCCTCTCCACAGGTGTTGAAATGATTGAGAGTAGAAAAAAAACGGTTTTCAAAAAGGCTGTGTTTTTAAGACAGAATGGATATTCTTATGGCATGATTCAAAATGCACTTGATGTTCCAAAGGGCACATTGAGTTATTGGTTACGTGAGGTGCCCATTAAAAAGATTCATCCTGAGGTAGCACAACGGGTCAAATTGAGTCGCATGAAAATGGCGAGAACAAAGCAAAGGAGACAATTCATTGAGATTGAAGAGATGAGGAGACAGGGCTTTGAAGCAGTTGGTGCCATGAGCCAGCGTGAATTTTGGCTAGCTGGAGTAGCTTTGTATTGGGCAGAAGGGGCCAAAGCATTTGAAGACGTTTCCCTTACTAATTCCGATCCGGATACCATTCGATTCTATATCAAATGGTTAAGGGAATGTTGTAAAGCCGATCCAAAAAATTTGCGCGTGGGAATACACATTTATCCTGATATAGATCCGGAAAAAGCAAAACAGTATTGGAAAAAGATAACAGGAGTTTCTTTATCCCAATTTTACAAGGTGCAGATTGATCGACGCAGTAACAAGCACAGTTTTAAACAGGGGCGTCTGCCTTATGGCACAGCCCATGTACGGCTTGGCGGCAAAGGCGGACGTAGATTGCACCGTTTGATGATTGGCTGGATAAATGGTTTGAAATTTTGCGGGGGTAGTTCAGTGGTAGAACGCGGTCCTTCCAAGTCCGATATGCGGGTTCGATTCCCGTCCCCCGCTCAAGTAATGGGCGTGTGAGTGGTAGTTAACGATTTGAAAGGAGAATGTTATGGATATATGCATAGGTTGTTCGCCGCCGGACAGAGGAGAGCTGAAGCCTATTCTGGTTTCCTACACGGTTCAAAAGGGGGATACCCTTTGGAAGTTGTGGCGAAAATCAGAAATGAATAAAGAGGAATGGGTGGTGCTCAATAATGGGCGCGATCCCGACGGACTTCTTCATATCGGCGAAAAAATTGTTCTTAAAGATCCTCTCGCAAGTTGTCTGGATGCGGCGGGTGTAACCCGCTTTGTGGACTATCCCATTCAGCGGCATAATTGTGAAGTGCGTTACGGTGCATTCAAACCCCTGAAGGCTTATACAAGCAAGTTAAAGCAAGGTTGATTTTGAGATTGGAAAATAGAAAATAGAGGAAAAATTTGCCCGTGCAAATTTTCGCCGAGATAGCTCAGTTGGTAGAGCATTTCCATGGTAAGGAAAAGGTCCGGGGTTCGATTCCCCGTCTCGGCTCCATTTATAGGGGCTCACGTCGCCCCCTCCAATGGCAAAGCCATTGGAGCCTCCCCCTCTCGCCGCCTTTGGCGGCTAAAGGAGATTTTTTTAAATGAAAAAAATTTTTTTAAATTTTGGCGTTGTTTTTTTTGCCGCCGCTTCTCTTTTTGCCGCGGATGTTCCAACAACATTGAATATCAACCTTGTTGCGTCCAATTTTGATGCCGAGTTTCACTGCGGTTGGAAAAGTCAAAGACCGTTGAAGTTCTGGATGGGGCCAGTTGAAGATGCAAGACCAACAAAAGACGTGGGAATTCTCCTCATTAAAAATGAGGAAACGCCCCTTCAATCTTCCCGTCCTATGACCGCGCTCTTTCAGGAGGCCCTCCAAAAAGGTTTAAACAAGTGCGGTTTTACTCAGGTAAATCATGAGGATTTGGCGGATATCGTGGTCAGGGGCCGTCTGGACGAATTTTCAGGCACATCCAAAAAGGGATTTTTTAAAGGAGAAGCAAAGGGAAAAGCCGAATTTACGTTGAATTTATCGTCTCCCCAAACCCATGAGGAACTTTCAACCACTTTTGGAGTTGAAGAAAATCAGAAAAAGGGCATATCTAAGAACCCGAAAAAACTTGAAAAAATATTAAACAATCTATTGACGCGGCTGACATTAGATGTTTTTCATTCGCGTCAAGTTTCAGACTGGTTTGCAAGTAGGAAATGACCATGGACAATGGACAACGGACCATGGACATACAACAAAATAAAGCTTTTGGTCCATGGTCAATAGTCCATTGTCTATGGTCCTAGGGAGGATTTATGAGCAAGGCGAAATTTGAGAGAACGAAGCCGCACGTGAACGTAGGGACGATCGGACACGTAGATCATGGTAAGACGACATTGACAGCGGCAATCACGAAGTATTTGTCAACAAAAGGACAGGCGAGCTTTGTAGCGTATGATCAAATCGACAAAGCGCCGGAAGAGAGAGAACGCGGGATCACAATAGCAACCGCCCACGTGGAATATGAAACCGACAAACGTCACTATGCCCACGTAGATTGTCCGGGCCACGCGGATTATGTAAAGAACATGATCACCGGAGCGGCGCAGATGGACGGAGCGATCTTGGTAGTATCCGCGAGCGACGGTCCCATGCCACAGACGAGAGAACACATCTTATTAGCCCGCCAAGTGGGAGTTCCGTACATTGTGGTGTACATGAACAAAGTGGACATGGTGGATGACAAGGAATTATTGGATTTGGTTGAATTGGAAGTGAGAGAGTTATTGAACAAATATGAATTTCCCGGAGACGATATACCAATTATTAAAGGATCGGCATTGAAGGCAGTAGAAGGAGATGCGGGAGAATTGGGATACGGATCGATCCAGAAGTTATTGGATGCGATCGACAGTTATATCCCGACGCCGACGCGACCATTGGACAAGCCCTTTTTAATGCCGGTTGAAGACGTATTTTCTATTTCCGGACGTGGAACCGTGGTAACGGGAAGAGTAGAGAGAGGTAAGGTAAAGGTAGGCGAGGAAATAGAGATCATCGGATTGCGAGATACACAGAAGACAGTGGTAACGGGAGTAGAGATGTTCCGCAAATTATTGGACGAGGGATTTGCAGGCGACAACATCGGGGTGTTACTCCGAGGGACGAAGAAGGAAGATGTGGAGCGCGGGATGGTGTTGGCGAAGCCGGGTTCCGTGAAGCCGCACAAGAAATTTAAATGCGAAGTGTACATATTGAATAAGGAAGAAGGTGGAAGACACACACCCTTTTTCAAAGGATACCGTCCGCAATTTTATTTTCGGACGACAGACGTGACGGGCGTATGTGAATTACCGACGAATGTGGAGATGGTGATGCCCGGAGACAACGTGGCCTTGACGGTGGAATTAATCACACCGATTGCGATGGAGAAGGAATTAAGATTCGCAATCAGAGAAGGTGGAAAGACAGTAGGAGCAGGAGTCGTCACGGAGATCATGGAGTAGGAAGAATAGGAAAAAATATATGGCGAGAATAATTATTCAAATGGAATGCACAGAGTGTAAAAACAGGAATTATTCGACAACGAAGAATAAAACCACAACACCGGACCGTCTGGAGCTCAAGAAATTTTGCCCAACATGCCGGAAACACACTGTACACAAGGAAACAAAATAAAAACCTGCAGGCCAGACAGGACTTGAACCTGCAACACCCGGTTTTGGAGACCGGTACTCTACCAATTGAGCTACTGGCCTAGGAAAAAGTACTGAGGGGACTATGCCTAATTTAAGAAAATGGGTCAATTTAAGTTTTCTGATTTGCGGTGTTCTGGTTGGATTTTTGTTTCGGGAAGCCTTCAGTTCTCTTTACGACTGGATCGGATGGCGTGCCTATGATTGGGTTTTATCTCCAGCCGATTTATCGGGCATCGCTGTTGGCTTTATTCTTTTTATTGGACTAGTTCGTTCTGAAAAGGCGAGCAACTTTTTAACCGATGTTTTGGTTGAATTGAGTAAAGTTACTTGGCCCAATCGAAAAGAGACGCTTGTCTCAACCGGGGTTGTTTCCATTTTGTTGGGCATTGCGGCTCTTTGTGTGACAATTTTTGATACCGTTTGGATGTGGGTAACAGAAAAATTTTTGTATTAAGCAGAACAAAGGGTCAAGGCCGGCTTTGCCGGCCGCGAAGCAAATTCGAAGAATTTGCGGAGTTAAAATAGAAAGAGATCTTTATGTCAAAAAACTGGTACGTTGTGCATACCTACTCGGGTTACGAGCAAAAGGCGAAGCAAGCTCTGGAAGAACGGGTCAAATCAATGAAAGTCGCCGATTTTTTTGAGGAGATTCTGGTTCCTCAGGAAAATGTGGTAGAAGTCAAAAAAGGGGTTAAGAAAACCACAAGTCGGCAATTTTTTCCGGGTTATATCCTCGTTAAAATGGAGCTCAATGACAAGACGTGGCATGTGGTCAAGGAAACCCCCCGAATTACGGGTTTTGTTGGAGGGAGTTTAAAGCCCCCCGTTGTTCCGGATGAGGAGGTCAAAAGGATCCTGGGCCAGATTGAAGAAGGAACTTTAAAACCGAAACCAAAAGTATCATTTGACAAAGGGGAGAATATTCGCGTAATAAGCGGCCCTTTCACCAGTTTTTTAGGTCTTGTTGATGAAGTGAATGAAGACAAAGGTCGTTTGCGTGTGATGGTTAGTATTTTTGGGCGCTCCACACCCATCGAGCTCGATTTTATTCAAGTAGAGAAGGTGACTTAAGCGGTAACGCTTAAGTCATCCTGAGCGAAGCGAGGGATCCATATATGGCAAAAAAAATTGTTACACAAATTAAATTACAATGTCCTGCGGGTGCCGCAAATCCAGCACCTCCGGTCGGCCCAGCGCTCGGTCAACATGGTGTCAACATCATGGAATTCTGCAAACAATTTAATGCAAGAACACAATCTCAAGCCGGTTTGATCATTCCGGTTGTGGTGACTGTCTACGCAGATCGCTCTTTCACCTTTATTACAAAGACACCGCCGGCATCGATTCTGCTGATAAAAGCCGCAGGTATACAAAAGGGTTCGGGTGTTCCCAATAAAAATAAGGTGGGGAAGGTAACTCAGAAACAGGTTGAAGAAATCGCCAAACAAAAATTGCCCGATTTGAACTGTGATTCGCTGGAGAGCGCCATTCGTACCGTTGCAGGTACCGCACGCAGTATGGGGATTGACGTCATATGAAAAAACACTACACAGAAAATGCAAAAAAAATTGATAAAGAAAAACGTTATTCTTTAGACGAGGGAGTTTCTCTTTTATCCAGTTTAAACAACGCAAAATTTGATGAATCCGTTGACATTGCTATTCGTCTTGGTGTTGACCCCAAACAGGCCGATCAAAATGTAAGAGGAGCCGTGGGTCTTCCCAATGGTCTTGGAAAAAAAGTTCGTGTGGCTGTTTTTGCAAGAGGGGATAAAGCCTCCGAAGCTACTGCCGCCGGAGCTGATATTGTGGGCGGTGACGATTTGGTTGAAAAAGTTCAGGGCGGATTTGCTGATTTTGATAATACCGTAGCCACTCCTGATATGATGGGTCAAGTTGGAAAATTGGGAAAAATTTTAGGCCCCAAAGGGTTAATGCCTAATCCAAAATTGGGCACCGTAACAATGGATGTGGCTCGAGCCGTTAAAGAATTGAAAGCCGGAAAAGTGGAATATCGTTTGGACAAGGCAGGTATTGTCCACGCCATTGTCGGCAAAAAATCTTTTACCGTTCCAAAATTGAAAGAGAATATTCAGGCATTAATGGATGCGCTCGTGAAGGTTAAGCCATCCTCGGCAAAAGGAACTTATCTCCGTTCGATTACGATTTCGTCAACCATGGGTCCCGGCATTAAGCTCGATCCAAACGAATTCATTCAGGGAGAATAACAACACACATATGAATCGCGATCAAAAAACAAAAGAAGTGGAAGGATTAAAACAACGTTTTGAATCGGCCAAGGCCCTTATTTTTGCAGATAACAAAGGTCTTAAAGTTTCTGAGGTGACAGAACTTAGAAAGAAATTTCGCAGTCAGAAGGTTCAACTCAAAACGGCCAAAAATCGTCTTGTGAAAAAGGCATTGAAAGAAGCGGCCATTAGCGGGATTGATCAATTTTTTGAGGGACCCACAACGATTATTTCTTCGGAAATTGATCCTGTTTCGCCCGCAAAAATTTTAACCGACTTTGTAAAAGATCATGAGAAGTTGGTCATCAAAGGTGGTTATTTAGGTGGGGAAATTTTAACGCTTGAAAAAATTAAAGCCTTGGCATCGCTTCCCTCGAAAGAAGCATTGTATGCCAAACTGCTCGGTTGCTTGCAAAATCCCGCAAGACAACTTGTGTCCGTATTAGCGGCAGTGCCCAGAGGACTGGTTACTGCAGTTGATGCTATTAAAAAACAGAAAGAAAACCAATAGGAGGAAGTCATGTCAGCTACACAAGAACAAATTGTTGAGAGTCTCAAAAAAATGAGTCTCATTGAAGTCTCCGAGCTCGTAAAGAAACTCGAAGAGACTTTCGGCGTTTCTGCCGCGGCCCCGGTTGCCGTTGCCGGCGTTGCCGGTGGCGCAGGAGCCGTTGCTGTGGAAGAGCAAACCGAATTTACTGTGGTACTGAAAGAAGCGGGTGCCAACAAAATCGGGGTTATTAAGGAAGTTCGCGCCATTACCAACTTGGGATTGAAAGAGGCCAAAGATTTGGTTGAGGGAGCCCCCAAGACAGTTAAAGAAGGTGTGAACAAGGAAGAAGCGGCAAAAATCAAGAAACAACTTGAAGCCGCCGGCGCCAAGATTGAATTAAAATAACAAACAGGACCGAGGACTATGGACCATGGACTATGGACTTGGACGAGGGATTTTCCTCAAGGTCCTTGGTCCTTTGTCCATAGTCCTCGGTCCGTTTTTAAGGAGCATCCATGGCAAATCAATTTCCGATTCGTCGTTTTCGTAAAGATTTTTCGAAACTCAAGCATGTGGTCGACATTCCCAATCTAATCCAGATTCAAAAAAATTCTTTTATGCACTTTCTTCAAGCCGATACGCCGCCTGATCAGCGTCTTGATATCGGTTTACAAGGTGTGTTCAAAAGTGTTTTCCCAATCAAAGATTATAACCAAACGGCTTCTCTTGAGTTTATTCAATACCAACTGGATAAGCCCAAATATGATGTTGCTGAATGCAGAACCCGTGGAATGACTTATGCCGCTCCTATCCGGGTCTTGGTCCGCTTAGTAGTTTTTAGTTTGGATGAAGAGACAAAGGTTCAGGCAATCCGCGATGTGAAAGAACAAGAGGTCTATTTTGGTGAAATCCCTTTGATGACCGAAAATGGAACCTTCATTGTTAACGGAACCGAGAGAGTCGTTGTGAGTCAATTGCACCGTTCTCCGGGCGTCTTTTTTGAACACGACAAAGGCAAGACACACTCTAGCGGTAAGTTGTTATTTTCAGCCCGCATGATTCCGTATCGCGGCGCATGGCTCGATTTTGAATTTGATGCTAAAGATATTGTTCATGTGCGTATTGACCGTCGCCGAAAATTTGCGGCAACTGTTTTGCTTCGCGCTCTGGGTTTTACCGAAGAAGATATTCTCAATTATTTTTACTATACCGAAATTGTTTCCTATGAAGGGAAACACTACACAAAAAATGTGGTGCCCGAGGTGTTGATCCATCAAAGAGCCAGCAAAGATATTAAGGATTCTTCCGGAGAAGTTCTGGTGCGCAAAGGGCGCAAATTTACACCGCCGCTCCTTGAGAAATTGAAGAAGGGGAAGGTCAAACACGTTCCGATCGAGGAAGACGAACTCATTGGCCGTGTGGCGGCGCACGACATTATTGATAAAGCCACTGGTGAAGTGATGTTGGGAATGAATCAGGTTTTGACCGCGAAAGTACTCGAAGATATTCGCCATCGCAAAATCAATGATCTGCCTCTTCTCTATATTGATGAGATCAACTACGGTCCCTATCTTCGCAACACTCTTTTGGTAGACAAAGTTAAAACATCCGAAGAGGCGATGGCCGAAATTTACAAACGCCTTCGCCCGGGAGATCCCGCAACACCCGAAGCGGCGCTCGCTTTGTTTGAAAATCTGTTCTTCAACCCGGAACGCTACGATCTTTCCAAAGTCGGTCGTTTGAAGATCAATTACAAATTTGGATTTGATGTGCCGCTTGAAGTCACGACACTCCGCAAAGAAGATATTTTGGCAACCGTCAAATATCTGGTGCGCCTCAAAGACGGGGAAGGGGATATTGACGATATCGATCATCTTGGAAATCGTCGTGTTCGTTCCGTCGGCGAACTTTTGGAAAACCAGTATCGTGTGGGTTTGGTGCGCATGGACCGCGCTATCAAGGAAAGAATGAGTCTTCAGGATGTCGAAACCCTGATGCCGCACGATCTCATCAATTCCAAACCGGTTTCCGCCGTGATCAAGGAATTTTTCGGTTCTTCGCAGTTGTCCCAGTTTATGGACCAGACAAATCCGCTGGCCGAAATCACCCACAAACGCCGTCTCTCCGCGCTGGGGCCGGGTGGTTTGACTCGCGAGCGCGCGGGTTTTGAAGTTCGCGACGTTCACCCAACGCACTATGGCCGCATCTGTCCTATTGAAACGCCCGAAGGTCCAAATATCGGGTTGATCTCTTCATTGGCAACGTATGCCCGTGTGAACAATTACGGATTTATTGAAACACCGTACCGCAAAGTAACGAGCGGCCATGTGACCGATGAAGTTCATTATTCCTCCGCTCTGGATGAGGCAAAACATCTGATTGCGCAGGCCAATGCGGCGGTGTCGAAAGACGGCCGTTTTTCGGCCGACATTGTTTCCTGCCGTAGTCACGGTGAGTTTGTGACCAGCTTGGCAAAAGAAGTCACCCTGATGGACGTTTCTCCGCAACAGCTGGTTTCCATTGCCGCGGCCCTGATTCCCTTTCTGGAACATGACGACGCTAACCGCGCCTTGATGGGTTCCAACATGCAACGTCAGGCTGTTCCTCTTTTAAAAACGGAAGCCCCACTTGTGGGAACCGGCATTGAAGCGATTGTCGCAAGAGATTCCGGTGTGACAACCGTTGCCAAAAGAGATGGGTCGGTTGTGGAATGCGACGCGACCCAGATTGTTATTCAGTCTGACAAAGCAGACAAAAACAAAAATTCCGACCTCGATGTTTACAACCTGATTAAATACCAGCGCTCCAATCAGAACACCTGCATCAACCAGCGCCCCATCGTAGCCAAAGGGGATAGAATTAAAAAAGGAGACGTGATTTCGGACGGCCCCGCCACCGAGGAAGGGGAACTGGCGCTGGGTTCCAATGTGCTCGTGGCTTTCATGCCATGGGGCGGGTACAATTTTGAAGATTCCATTCTGGTTAGCGAGCGCCTCGTGAAGGAAGACGTTTTTACCTCTATTCATATCGAAGAATTTGAATGCGCCGCCCGCGATACCAAGCTGGGAAAAGAAGACATCACGCGCGATATTCCAAACGTGGGTGAAGAAGCCCTCAAAAATCTGGATGAAGGGGGCATTGTCCGCGTCGGCGCGGAAGTAAAGCCCGACGATATTCTGGTCGGTAAAATCACGCCCAAGGGAGAGACACAGCTTTCCCCCGAAGAGAGACTGCTTCGCGCCATCTTTGGTGAAAAGGCCGGCGATGTGAAAGACACTTCCATGCACGTCCCTCCCGGCGTTTCAGGGATTGTCATTAACACACAGGTTTTTTCACGCGAAGGGGTTGATTTGGATGACCGCGCCAAGGAGATGCAGGATGAGGAAAGCATCAAGATCAATCAGGAGATGGATGGCGAAGTCAGCAGGGTGCGCGATTCCGCCAAGAAAAAAATTAAAAATCTCCTTGTCGGAAAAGTTTCTACCTCCAAAGTAACCGACGAAGAGGGCGAGGTCACTCTTCTGGCAAAAGGAAAAAACATTACCGAGGCCGGGCTGGAGAAAGTCCCATTTGAAAAATGGGCCGAGATTTCGGTCGATGACGAAAATCTGGAAGAACAGGTTCAGGAAATTATTGAAAGCGTTGAAGAGCAGGTTGATATGGTTCGCATGATGTTCGATCAGAAGATGAACCGCCTCAAGAGCGGGGACGAATTGCCGCCCGGGGTCATCAAGCTCGTGAAGGTTTATGTTGCGATCAAGCGTAAACTCTCGGTCGGTGATAAGATGGCCGGTCGTCACGGAAATAAAGGCGTGATCTCCCGCATTCTTCCGGCCGAGGATATGCCCTATATGGTCGATGGTCGTCCCGTGGATATGGTGCTGAACCCCTTGGGCGTTCCCTCGCGTATGAACGTGGGACAAATTCTCGAAATTCATTTGGGCTGGGCCGCCAAAGGTCTTGGCGAAAAAATCGGCCGTCTTTTGGAAGGCGCCTTAGATCGTGAAGGCCTGACGAAACAACTCAAGAAAATTTACGATTCTCCCAAAGTCGATGACTTTGTGCAGAAGGCCACCGTGGAACAACTGCAAGTGTTGGCCAAAAAATTAAGTCGCGGCGTACCCATGCAGACTCCTGTTTTTGACGGTGCCACGGAAACGGAAGTGAAAAACTGTCTCAAAGAAGCGGGTCTTCATCTTTCCGGTCAGGTCACTCTTTTTGACGGAAAAACCGGTGAAGTGTTTGACAGTCCTATCACGGTGGGAATCATGTACATTTTGAAACTCCATCATTTGGTTGATGATAAGATTCACGCGCGCTCCATCGGACCTTACTCTCTCGTGACACAACAACCACTCGGAGGAAAAGCACAGTTTGGTGGTCAGAGATTGGGAGAAATGGAAGTCTGGGCGCTTCAAGCTTATGGAGCCGCTTACTGCTTGCAGGAATTTTTGACCGTCAAATCCGACGACGTGATTGGTCGTACGCGCATGTATGAATCGATTGTGAAGGGAGAGAAAATCCTCGAACCGGGGCTCCCCGAATCCTTCAACGTGTTGCTCAAGGAATTAATGGCTTTGGGCCTCGATGTGGAGTTGCTCGAGACCCAGCAGGATGCACGGCAGATACATTAAACAGACTATGGACCATGGACTAGGGACCATGGACCCGAAAGGATTCCAATATGGTTGACGTTTATAATTTTTTTGAAAAACCGAAAAACCCTCTGTGCTTTGAGGGAATTCGAATCCGGCTTTCTTCCACGGAAAAAATAAGAGGCTGGTCTCATGGAGAAGTAAAAAAACCAGAGACCATCAATTATCGTACGTTCAAACCGGAACGCGATGGTTTGTTCTGTGCCAAAATTTTTGGTCCTGTCAAAGATTACGAATGTAACTGCGGAAAATATAAACGCATGAAACATCGCGGCATTGTCTGCGAAAAATGCGGTGTGGAAGTGATTCAATCCAAAGTTCGCCGTGAAAGAATGGGTCACATCACTTTGGCAACACCCGTGGCTCACATTTGGTTTTTGAAGAGTCTTCCTTCCCGTATCGGTTTGATGCTCGATATCAGTCTCAAGGAACTGGAAAGAGTCTTGTATTGTGAAGCCTACATGGTGATTGATCCGGGTAATACCACTCTTGTTGAAAGAGAAATTCTTTCAGAAGACCGTTACCAAAAATCTCTCGTGGAATTTGGTCACACCTTTACTGTCGGAATGGGCGGCGAGGTGATTCGGGATATGCTTAAGAAAGTTGATATTGATGAGCTCTCCAAAAAATTGCGCCGTGACCTGAAGAAAACAAAATCGGTCGCGATCAGCAAAAAATTGGCAAAACGTTTGAAATTGGTGGAACAGTTTCGTGAATCGGCGAATCATCCTGACTGGATGATGCTCGAAGTGGTTCCGGTATTGCCCCCGGATTTGCGTCCTTTGGTTCCCCTTGACGGCGGTCGCTTTGCCACTTCTGATTTGAATGATTTATACCGCCGCGTGATCAACCGAAACAATCGTTTGAAACGCTTGATGGAATTAAACGCCCCCGACATCATCATTCGCAATGAAAAGCGAATGCTTCAGGAATCGGTCGATGCGTTGTTTGACAACGGCCGTCGTGCAAGACCGTTTGTCGGTTCCAACAAACGCCCGCTTCGTTCCCTGTCCGATATGCTCAAGGGTAAACAGGGACGTTTCCGTCAGAACTTGCTCGGAAAACGTGTCGATTATTCGGGTCGTTCCGTCATCGTGGTGGGCCCCGAATTGAAATTGCATCAATGTGGTTTGCCAAAAACAATGGCACTCGAAATGTTCAAACCTTTTGTCTATCAAAAATTGGAAGAACGCGGTTTGGCCACGACGATCAAAAGTGCAAAACGTCTTGTGGAAGCGGAAGTCCCGGAAGTTTGGGATTGTCTGGATGAATTAATCAAAGAACATCCCGTCCTGCTCAACCGTGCGCCAACTTTGCACCGTCTGGGTATTCAGGCTTTTGAACCAATCTTGATTGAAGGAAAAGCTATTCAATTACATCCGCTCGTTTGCACCGCCTTCAACGCCGACTTCGACGGAGATCAGATGGCCGTTCACGTTCCGCTCTCGGTGGAAGCACAAGTCGAAGCGCGCGTGCTGATGATGTCGACCAATAATATCTTATCTCCCGCCAGTGGAAAGCCGATTATCGTTCCAACGCAGGACATGGTTTTGGGTCTTTACTACATGACGCGCGAACGCATGTTCGCAAAGGGAGAGGGAAAACTTTTTGCCTCTCCTGAAGAGGTGCGCATTGCTTTTGATGCAGGTGTTGTGGATCTTCAATCTAAAATCCGTTGCCGTATCAACGGAAAGATTTTTGATACGACAACAGGCCGCGTGCTTCTTAATGAAGTGATGCCTTCCGTCATTGGTTTCGAAATGATCAACAAGGTTATGGACAAAAAAGCCATCGCCGATTTGATTGACCAATGTTACCGCCTCTGCAGAGACAAAGAAACTGTTCTGCTGGCCGATGGACTTCGGAGTCTTGGATTTAAATATTCCACCAAAGCCGGTATCTCGATTTGTCTGGATGACATGCTGATCCCCGCCGACAAACAGAAACTTCTCGATAAGGCCTATGTTGAAGTGCGCGAGGTCGAAGAACAATACACGGAAGGTCTTATCACCGCGGGCGAAAAATATAACAAGGTGGTTGATATCTGGGCGCAGGCTACCGAAGGAATCGCCGAAAAAATGATGGATGGTCTGGAACACGAAGTGGTGATCGGACACAACGGAGAAAAGAAAGAACAACTTTCTTTCAACCCGGTCTTTATTATGGCCGACTCCGGCGCCAGAGGTTCGGCCCAGCAGATGCGGCAGTTGGCCGGTATGCGCGGTTTGATGGCAAAACCCTCCGGTGAAATTATTGAAACTCCCATTACCGCCAATTTCCGTGAAGGTTTGAATGTGTTGCAATATTTCATCTCAACACACGGAGCCAGAAAAGGTTTGGCCGACACCGCTTTGAAAACCGCCAACTCCGGTTACCTAACTCGTCGTTTGGTTGATGTGGCTCAGGATAGCGTCATTAAT
>Ga0155963_1080_pt1 | contig 16937 bp, 14 predicted proteins | sample RifCSPlowO2_02_FD_107617 | JGI IMG/M metagenome (GOLD analysis project Ga0155963, IMG submission 107617) | Deltaproteobacteria bacterium RIFCSPLOWO2_02_FULL_46_8 | reverse complement strand
ATCCCGTCGGTGCTGAAATCGTTACCATCACAGGACTTGTTCTTTCTTTTATTCTGGCCACGGAATTAAAAGTTTCCGCTTTGTGCATCAACACCTATCGCCTACTCAAATATTTTGCATTGCAGATGGGACAATGGCTTCGCGTCAGCTTCGAAAGAACAAAAATGGGGATAATGGGCACAGGACGCTGGATCAAAGGCCAATTCATGGCAATCTTCGGACCCGATGACGATGAAGAAGGCGATGGCGAAACTGAAGATGAGGAAGAAGAAGACGAGGACGAAGAGGAGTTTGAAGACGAAGAGGTTGATGAAGATGAAGAGGAAGAAGAAGACGATGAGGATGAGGATGAAGAACGTCCTTTGCGCATCCACGGCCCCAAGAAAGAACCAAAAATTTATGAACGCGCTGATAGCGGTAAAAAGCCAAATACAGAAGATCAGCTTCACTTTTTAAAAATCGGGACTTCGGATTTTAATCCTCCACCTATTTCTCTGCTCGATGCAGAGTCTCAGAAAAAAACGATTGTGGATGAAGAGATTCTCAAAAAAAATGCCCAACTTTTGGAAAACAAATTGCTCGATTATGGAGTACAGGGGCGTGTAACCGAGATTCATCCCGGACCGGTCATTACGATGTATGAAGTGGAACCGGCCGCCGGCACCAAGGTCAACAAAATAGTTAATCTTGAAAGCGATCTTTCCTTAAGCATGGGAGGAAAATCCATTCGCATTGTCCCCCACATCCCCGGTAAAGCCGCGCTGGGGATTGAAATCCCAAATCATGAAAGAGAAACAGTCTGGTTAAAAGACATTATCGGCTCGCCCGCTTTTCAAAAATCAAAATCAAAACTCACGCTGGCACTTGGGAAAGATATTGAAGGACGCCCCGTCATTAATGATCTCACCAAAATGCCCCACCTCTTGATTGCCGGTGCCACAGGCTCCGGAAAGAGCGTTGGTTTGAATAGCATGGTCATCAGCACTTTGTATAAAGCAACACCCGCGGAAGTCCGCTTCATCATGATTGATCCAAAAAGACTGGAGCTCAGTGTTTATGAAGGCATTCCGCATTTGCTTTTGCCCGTGGTAACGCAACCGAAACAGGCTGTGGCGGCGTTGAAATGGGCACTGCGCGAAATGGAGCGGCGTTATCGCCTGCTCGCGGATATCGGCACGCGCAATATCCTCACCTACAATGAAAAAATCGAAAAGGGGCAACTCACTTTGGTGTCTGAAGAGGAAGCCAAAGACACATTGGAAAAAAACAAGGAAGCTATCTGCCACACCGGAAAATTATATTATCTTGTTATCATCATTGATGAGCTGGCCGACATGATGATGGTAGCTTCGCAGGAATTTGAAGAGACCATCACCCGATTGGGACAAATGGCCAGAGCCGCCGGGATTCACTTGATTTTAGCCACACAGCGGCCAAGCGTGGATATTATCACGGGCCTCATTAAAGCCAATTTTCCCGCCCGTATTTCTTTCAAGGTTTCTTCCAAACACGATTCGCGCACTATTCTGGATCAAATGGGTTCGGAAACTTTGCTGGGCTCCGGAGACATGCTTTTCATGCCCCCCGCCGCTTCAACCCTGATGCGCATTCATGGCGCTTACGTCACGGAAGGAGAAATCGCCCGCATTGTTTCGCATCTAAAAAATCAGGGAACACCCACTTATGACACCAGCGTGTTGGAAGTTCCCGCGGATGATGCCAAAGAACCCGATGCGTTTGATGAAGAAGATACTCTTCTTTACGATCAAGCGGTCCGCCTTGTTGCCGAAACCCACCAAGCCTCTATTTCAATGATTCAGCGGCGTTTAAGAATTGGTTACAATCGCGCCGCCCGCATGATTGAAAAAATGGAAGCCGAAGGAGTGGTAGGCCCCGCCGATGGCGCCAAGCCGCGTGAAGTCTTTACTAGAGGGACTATGGACCATGGACCACGGACAATGGACTAAAAACGAGAAGACGATGAAGTCCATAGTCTATGGTCTATGGTCCATGGTCCTCTTTGCTTCTCCACTCATGGCCGACACATCACAAATTTCCAAAATAGAAGAAACGTATCAAAACACCAACACCCTTCAGGCGGAATTCACACAAAGTACTTATGTCCCTCTTTTGGAAAAAACGATTACAAGACCGGGGCGTCTTTTTTATCAAAAAGGCGGGAAGTTGCGCATTGAATATGCCGGCGATAAAATGACCCACTACATCAGCGACGGGAAAACATTGTGGGTGTTCGATCCGCAGTCCAAAGAAAAACAAAGTTACCTATTAAAAGACTCAGGCCTTCCCGAAGAAGCGCTTAAATTTTTGACGGAGCTGGGAAATCTGACCACCTATTTTAATGTCACAGAGAAAAAGGGGAAATTGATTTTAAAACCGAAAAAGAAATCGACTTACAGCTCTCTTGATTGCCTCTTTGAAAAAAATAATTATCTCACCGACCTCACAATCCACAGCCACTCAGGCAATACATCCCAATACCGTTTCTTCAACATAAAACCCAGAGCAAAATTCCCCGCAAAATTATTCACGCTTTAAACTTCTTACCAGTCGTCGCTCTCGTCCCTATAGCGTTTGGTTTTGCTGTGAGGGAGTGGGTATTTCTGCGGCTTCCCTCCGCCTATTCCTCCCGAAATTTTGGCAGATTCCGGGAATGAATTTAAAGGCTTTCCTCCGTCAGCCTTTAAATTCAGGAATCTGTCAAAATTTCGCTCGTCATACGGCTCCGGTCAAAACGCCGCTTTATGAAATACCCACTCCCTCACAGCAAAACCAAGCGGACACAAGAATTCAAATGGGTAGTTTTACAGTTCGCTCTTTGTAACCTCGCTGTCGCTTTTCTTTTGCGTGAGGCCTTGTTGGGGTTTATCGGAGCCCCTTCCATCGATGAATATAATGCCGGAAGGGGCGAGATATAAGGTGCATTCCGCCTCGTAAAGGCGGAATGACACCGACCCCAACAAGACCTCACGCAAAAGAAAAGCGACATAAGAGTGGAAAATTTTTTAGGTGACTAGGGCTAGTTGGGCTAGGTGGACTAGGTGATCGTTGATGCGTCTTAGATTTCCCAAAACATCGAGATGGATGGAACTGGTTTCGAAGGCTTCGGGGCTCCCCGCGTGAAGACGCTGGATATGCGACTGACGCAGTTGTTGTTCCATTGCGTTGAAATGTTCTCCCTGTCGGACTACTTTGCGAAACAACTCTTCATCGGGAGAGGCAAACACAGAAATCACAAGGCTAAAATTATCCAACCCCATTTGATGAAGCTTTTGAATATCAATCCAACCCTCCTGAGAAAAACTTCGTTTTGTGGTCAGTTTTTTTTCTGCCAATCTTGACAGTTCTTTCGAAATGACATCCCCAACACCTTCCAAATCGGCCGTGGTGGAAAGCAGATTCATCTGCTGGGTTGCCTGCAAATCGGTCAAACTCTCGCGGGCAATTTTGGCAAGATAGAATCGAACCTCCCGATCCAGCAAATCAATTTTGTCGTCCCTCTCCTCAATTTCTCTCAAGACACGGTCCGAATCAAAACCCACATCAAACATTTTCAGGCAGTCGTGATACAAATCATAAGTCATGTTCGCAATCCGCAAGATTTCCCGCTTGGCCTGCGCAAAAGCAAGCGGGGGTGTTTCCAAAGCGGTTGCCTCCAGATATTTCGGTCCAAACGGCTCTTCTCTTTTTCCCTCCACCAAAAATCTTGAAACAACCCAAACCCCAAACGGCACAAGAGGTAAAAAGAAAAACGCGAGCGCGATATTAAAAAGAAGGTGAACGATGGCAATCTGTCCGGCGACATCCGGGTGGATGAAAGGAATCCAATGAGTGATCCAAACCGAAATTTTTTCGATCCACACCGCGATATGAGGGATAAAGGGCATCACAAAAGCAACTCCCACAATTTTTACAAATAGATGTGCCATCGCAACTCTTCGTCCGTTTGTGTTGCTGGTCAGTGAAGCCAAAATGGGACTAAAACAAGTTCCGATGTTGGCTCCCAACACAACGGGAATTGCGGACGGCAGTGTGACGGCCCCTGCAAGCGCCAGCGCAATCACCATACCGATAGTCGCGGCGGAAGTTTGGACCAAAACGGTAAAAAGGATTGACAAAATGAGCATTGCGATGGGGTGCGTGCTCAACAAAGTAAAAATAAATTGGGCATTGGGATCAACAGCAAGAGGGTTGGCTGTTTGGGTAATCAAATGCATTCCATAAAACAACATTCCAAAGCCAAATAAAATGCGCCCCGTGTAGCGCATTTGTTTGGAACCCCGCGCAATGGATTCCAGTCCAAAGCCAAACACAACCAACAGCAAAGCATAATCAGCAACCTCTTTGATCGATAACAAAATGACGACAACGGTGGTCCCGATATCCGCCCCCAAAATAACACCAAAGGCTTGGGGCAAAGTTAGCAAGCCGGTCGCGGCCAGACTGACCAACATCAAAATGGTCGCGGTGGAACTTTGCAAACTCACGGTGATCAACGTCCCAAGCCCCACAGCCACAATCCGGTTATTCGTTAAACGGGTAATAAAGGAGCGCAGGCGATCCCCCGCCAACAACTGCAGGGCATTGCGCGCGCTGGAGAGACCAAAAAAGAAAAATGAAAGTCCCCCTAAAAATAGAATCCCGCTGAATTCAGTCATATTGAATCTTTGTTAAGCCACTTGGGCTTCGGGTTGTTTGCTTGTGGCTCCCTCATTGAGACGAACCGAAACAACCTTGGAAACACCCGCTTCTTCCATGGTAATGCCATAGAGGCAATCGGCTTTTTCCATGGTGCGCTTATTGTGGGTGATGACAATGAATTGAGATTGAGAGGTCATTTCACGGACCATATCATTAAAGCGTGTGATATTGGCATCATCCAGAGGGGCATCCACTTCATCGAGCAGACAAAACGGAGAAGGCTTGATCAAGAAGATGGAAAAAATAAGGGCCACCGCGGTCAAAGCCTTTTCACCGCCGGACAAAAGAGTAATGGACTGCAATTTTTTCCCGGGAGGTTGTGCCACAATCTCAACACCGGCTTCCATCAAATTTTCTTCGTCCATCAAAATCAGTTTGGCTCTTCCTCCCTTAAATAAACGGGGAAAGATTTCTTGAAATTTGTCGTTTACCGATTCGAAAGTTTTTAAAAAACGCTCACGGCTGACACGGTTGATTTTTTGAATGGCCCGTTTCAAGGCTTCGAGAGATTTCACAAGGTCTTCCTGCTGTTTCGACAAAAATTCATGACGGTTTTTGAGTTCATCATATTCTTCAATCGCCCCTACATGCACACTGCCCAGCTTTTCCAGCCGGTCCCGAAGATCATTGATAATGCGACCTTCTTCTTCAATGTTCCACTCTTCCGTCAAAACTGTTTGCGGAACATAATGAGAAATTTCAATTTTGTAGCGTTCCAAAATTTGATCCACCAAAATTTGAAGATGGTTTTTGCTTTCGGCCAGTTTCAAGTCGTTGGCATGTTTTGCTTTTACCATCTCTTCATGGCGGCGACGAATTTCGCGCACTTCGCCATCCCTCTCTTTGATTTTCAGGGATAAAGCATCGTAATCGATTCTTAAACTTTTTTGTTTTTGTGTCAGATGATCCAAATCTTTTACAGCCGTTTCTAACTGAGCTCTTTCTGTAATTTGCGATTGGTTTAATTGCTGGATTTGGTTTTGTCCCAAATTAATTTCGGCAATTCTTTTTTCAATACCCGCCTCTAATTCCAATTTGTTTGCAATCCATTGCTGGATTTCACGTTCCAGCACCTCTGCTTTATCTTGTGCCTGCGCCAACTGCGCTTGGGCATGGCTTAAATAATTTTGAGCCTGATTCTTCGCCTCTGAGGCGCTTGTCAATTCAACTTGAAAACAGGCTAATTCTTTTTCCATGGAGGATTGTTGCGTGATACGTTCTTCCAAAAGCAGGGCAACCTTTTCCATTTCGGCAACAATCTCCCGTTTTTCATCCATGCACCGCGCAATCTCCATGGAGAGACGGTCACGATCTTGATTGTAGCGCACCAATTCTTCACGGAGACGCACACCATCTTTTTCCTGATGGACAATGCGAATTTCTTCACTATGGCTGTCGCGAGAGAGGCTTTCCAAGCGCTCTTCCAGAGAGTGAACCTGATTTTTGAGATGCCAGCATTCTTTCTCCTGTTCAAAAACAGAAGCCTTGGCCTCTGACACCTCTTTTTCCATCGCTTCAATACGTCTTTTGTGTCCTAGAAGAATTTCTCCTTCAACACCCGCTCCTCCCGATATGATGCCGGAACGATCGATCACCTCACCCTGCAATGTCACCAGCGTTTTGTCTTGCGGACCTTGTTGCCACAAATGAAGAGCGTCTTTTAAATCTTCCACAAGCACGCAATCTCCAAAAAGATAATCGGCAATTTGACGGTAGTCATCGTTGAAATGGACGTTTTGCAACAGGGGACCCACAACGCCGGGACCTTCCACATTTTCCGCGTTCTTTTCTTCTCCCCGAATATCGAGGGGGACAAAAGTGGAGCGACCTTTGGATTGGGTTCTCAAATAATCGATGGCGTCGACACCCGCTTGCTGAGATTGAACCACAACATATTGAAGTTTATCTCCCAAAGCGGCGCTAACGGCGGCTTCAAATTTTGGCTCGCAATCTACAATCTCGCTGACTGGATTTAAAATGCCGTTCAATTCCCCTTCGGAGGCTTTCAAAACAGTGCGCACTCCATCACGAAATCCTTCCATATTGTTGTGAATTTCCTGCAAAGAATTAAGACGCGACTGTTTGGCCGCCAGTTCATTTTTCACAGCTTCTAATTTTTGGATTTCTCCCTGCAAGGAGGTTTTTTTCTCATCCAAATCCTGACGCACCTGAGTTTTTTCATCCGACAGTTTGAAACTCAATTGTTTTAAGCTGGAAAGATCCGTATCTGAAGTCGCCGCTTTTTCCTCGAGCTCTTTGCGAAGACGGTCGATATTATCAATTTCACTCTGCCCTTTGGCAACACGCCCTTCCACTTCAATGTTGCGTCTTTCTAGGTATTCCAAACGCGACTGCGATTCGGCAACCTGACTTACAGAAACCAACATTTCGCGATTTTTCTTTTCTGTTTTGGATTGCCAATCGTTGCAAATCTGAAGAGCCTCGGCAACGCGTGCTTCTAAAGCTTTGATTCTTTCGGCGGCAGAGGCGACCGATAAATCGTGTGTTAGTTTTTGATCGTTGAGCGATTCGATTTCGGTTTCTGATTTTGCTAACTTCACCTTAAATTCTTCAATCTCTTTCGCGTAAACCTCGAGCTGGCGCGCCAGATCTTTAAGTTTGTTCTGCTGATACTCCAGAGATGTTTCATGAAGCTTAACCGCATTTTGTTGCATGTAAAACTTTTCCTGAACTCCGTTTAGTTTTTGTTCCAGAGCGGCCAAATTCAATTTCTCACGTTCATTTTCCGTTTCAACTTGTGAAAGTTTTGCGGCAAGAGACGCTTCGTTCTGGGAGAGGTCAACGCCTTCCGCCTCCAAACGTTCCGAATCTTCTCTCAGCTGTTGGTAACGAACGGAGGAGAGTTTTAATTCTCGGCCTTTTAGTTCCTCATAAATAGTTTTGTAACGCTCGGCTTTTCTGGCCTGACGGTCCAGCGCATTGAGCTGGCGTTTGATTTCACCCACGATGTCGTTGAGCCGCGCCAGATTGGCTTCGGTTGATTCAATTTTGCGCAAGGCCGCTTCTTTGCGGTTCTTGAATTTGGAAATGCCGGCGGCCTCTTCAATAATGAATCTGCGCTCTTCCGGTTTGGCGGACAAAATGCGTTCAATTCGCCCTTGTTCGATGATGGAATAAGCTTTCGTGCCCACCCCTGTTCCCAAAAAAAGATCGACAATATCGCGAAGCCGGCACGGGACTTTATTGATGTAGTATTCACTATCCCCGGAACGATAAAGACGGCGTTCCACCTGAATTTCGGAGTAGTCGGTGTAACCGGCGGGGGCCCTTCCATCACTGAGATCAAAAGTTAAAGCAACCTGAGACATCCCCAACGGAGACCGGGAAGAAGTACCATTGAAAATAACATCCTGCATTTCAGAACCGCGCAGATGCCTAGCCGACTGTTCTCCCATGACCCATCGGATGGAATCGACGATATTACTCTTTCCACACCCATTTGGGCCGACAATGCCGGTGATTCCTTCGTCAAATTGTACAAGAGTTTTATCGACAAACGATTTAAAACCAAAGAGCTCCAAAGATTTTAATTTCATAGTTACCTTTTTCCGCGTGGTTGATTCATTTCTGTTATCGGCGCTTTAAAAATTTTGTTGCTAACAATTTCCAAAATTTAAAAGTGTGCAAATTTTAGCAGAGTAACCCTGAAAAGCAATTGTTTTTCGGTGAAATTTCCTGTTTTTTTTCATTTTGAATCATGTTACGGAGCGTCCCTATGCTCTGGTGGAAAGCGTTTCATATTATTGCTGTTATTGTCTGGATGGCCGGTCTCTTGTACCTTTTTCGTCTCTATGTTTATCACAATCAGGAAACCGAACCGGTTGTTCGCGAACGCTTTCAGATAATGGAGCTAAAGCTTTTGCGCATCATCACAAACCCGGCCACCGCTGTCACACTGGTCACCGGTGTCGCAATGATCTGGTTGAATCCCGATTTTTTGAAGCAAGGCTGGTTTCACTGGAAGCTTCTGCTGGTGGGATGTCTCTTTGGCATTCACGGAAGTGCCGTACGCATGCGCAAAACGCTGGCAAAAACAAACCATCCCTACAAAAGCGTTTTTTTGAAATGCTTGAGCGAAGTCCCCGTCCTGTTGATGGTTGCGATTGTATTACTGGCGGTCCTTAAACCGTAAATTTATCCTGAAAATAACGAACAAGTTGATCCATCGCCACGCGGTCTTGCACCATGGTATCGCGGTTTCTAACGGTTACAGCTTGATCTGTTTCTGACTGAAAATCATACGTCACACAAAAGGGAGTGCCCACTTCGTCGTGACGGCGATAGCGTTTGCCGATCGAACCGGCTTCGTCATAATCGGTAATAAAATATTTTCTTAATTCCTTCTCCAGTTTTTTGGCGGGCTCTCTCAATTTTCCAGACAGCGGAAAAACGGCAAGTTGAAACGGCGCAATGCTGTGATGAAAACCAAGCACCACGCGCTTTTCCCCTTTCACATCTTCTTCACGATAGGCGTCCACAAGAAGCGCCAGACAAGTGCGGTCCACGCCAACGGAAGTCTCCACCACGGCGGGGACATAACGTTCCTTGGTTTCTTCGTTAAAATAATCAAGATCCTTGCCCGAGCCTTTCATATGCTGGGTCAAATCATAGTTGCTTCTATCAGCAATCCCTTCCAGCTCCGACCAGCCGAAGGGCATCTGAAATTCAACATCGGTGCAACCTTTGGCGTAGTGGGCCAACTCGTCTTTTGCGTGGGGTCTTAGGCGTAAATTTTCTTTTTTGACGCCCATTGCGTTAAACCAATCGAAACGCTCCTGCACCCAATATTCGTACCATTTCTGTGAATCATTCGGATGGCAGAAAAATTCAAGTTCCATTTGCTCGAACTCGCGGGAGCGGAAAATAAAATTGCGGGGCGTTATTTCATTGCGAAAGGCTTTGCCGATCTGAGCAATACCAAAAGGCATTTTGAGACGGGCAACCGATTGCACATTCTTAAATTCAGTAAAAATGGACTGACAGGTCTCGGGGCGCAAATAAGCCAAAGATTGGTCATCCTGATTGGCGCCCACAAAAGTTTGGAACATGAGGTTAAACTGACGGGTGTCCGTTAATTCACCACCGCACTCGGGACATTTTTGTGAGGCGTCAATTTCGTCGGCACGGAAACGCCTTTTACATTTTTTGCAATCGACCATCGGGTCGGAAAAATTGCTGACATGGCCTGAAGAAACCCACGTTTGGGGATGGGCAATGATGCTGGTGTCAATGCCAACCACATCTTCGCGCCACTGAACCATCCGGCGCCACCACGATTCTTTGACATGACGTTTGAGTTCCACACCCATCGGTCCAAAATCCCAAAAGCCGTTCAAGCCGCCGTAAATTTCGCTGGATTGAAAAACAAAACCACGCCGCTTGCACAGAGAAACCAACGTGTTCATGTCAACGGTCACAGACATAATGAGGGCTGGTGCTAACACGCACCAACCATACCGTCAATTATTGAGTGGCACACAGGAGTAAACAACCCTTGAGCAAAAGATCTATCTTGAGTATAGTTCCGAAAAATAAAAACGGGAGGCATTGTGAAAAAGTTTACGAGACTTCTATCGATATTGGCTTTTTTATGTTTTTTTCAAGTGGTCGGTTCTCTCAGCGGAGAAAATCAGGCTTTCGCCTCACCTCGCTCCGCAAAAGGCTCCTTGGGAAAAGCCTGCCGTCCGGATGGTTCCTGCAACAAAAAACTCATCTGTAAAGACGAGGTTTGTGTCCAGCGGGTAATAACGGGCGAAGGCCCCTCCGGAGAACCGGCGCCTCAGGGCGGCGGCGGTGGGGATGGCACACCTTTAGGCGGCTCTGAGGGCACCAGTCCTGTCACCCGTGACCCGAATCACATCGAAGGTTATTACCGCTCTGTATGGAATTGTCAGTGCGAAGGCATCAGTGCTCCCATGGAAAACGAAGATGAAAGCATTACTTTCAGGCCATACCCAAAGGATAATGGGTCGTGGGTGATGTACTATGATGTCACCAATGGCGGCTTTATCTATCAAGGCGGAAACTGTTCCATGGACCGTTCCGGCGGCATAAGCAAGTGGTGCGAAAAATGCATTGTTTCCGGAAAAACGGTTACGTTTAAGCCGTGTCGCATCGAGGGTTGCACTTGCGATATCGTCTGGACAAAAACACGTGAGTTCGAAAAGGACTAAGTGCTATGTTTTTCAAAAAATCTTGGGCTTTGATCGCCCTTTTAGGTTTTACGGCGTGCACCAATAATCCCTTTAGCAATCTTTTTTCAACCGACAACAGGATTGCCGTTTCGGTTGAAAAACCTTTGGTTGAAGAGAAACAGCCAACCCTCTCTTTACCGGCAACACTGGCTCCCGGTGAAAAAATCGAAATCCAGTTTCCGATAGACGTTAAAATCGAACGGGTCACCGCCAACGTCGGTGACTCTGTGAATCAGGGAGACCTTCTTTTCGCACTTAATGAACAGGATTTCGTTCTTAAGCAGGCCCAGTTGAAATCACAACTTTTGGAAAAAGAGGCTATGGCGGAAAAAAATGGTTATTTTTATAAAAACCGCGACCGACTGCTTCAGGAAGGGAAAATTGACAAATCGCTTTATGAAGCGGTGGAATCGGAATCAAAAGCAAGCGACGCCGCTGTGGAAAAAGTCAGAGCCGATATTGCGGTTGTGGATAATCAGCTTCATCATATCAATTTCAATGCCCCATTTTCCGGGATGATTACCTCAAAAAACATGGTGGGCGGAGTACATATCCCCGCGCATCAGACTGTTTTAACACTTGTTAAACCCGACCCAATGCTTGTTGTCTTTAATCTTCCTGCCACCGACACCCAATCGGTTCAGAAGGAAACTCCGGTTCAGGTGAAAGTGGAAGGCTTGGGCGAACAAAAATTCCCCGCAATCGTTACTTTTATTAATCCGGAACTCGATGGTGCCCACCATACTTTTGAAGTCAAGGCGGCACTTCCCAATCCCAAACTGATTTTCAAGGGAGGCATGCAAGCCCAAGTACAATTTGTCAGCCCGCAAAAAGTGAAGATATTGAGCATTCCCTCACAAGCTGTTTTGAACGACAGCAACCGAGATTATGTTTATGTGGTCCGGCAAAACAGGGCGTGGAGGGTACGCGTTTATACGCGCAAAAATGAAGAAAACCCAAACCTCACAGAAATTCAGGAAGGTTTGACAGAAAATGACATCGTGGTAACGAAGGGACAAGATCAATTGAAAGAAGGTTCCGAGGTGAACCTATGGCGGTAGAAATACAAAATGCAAAATGCAAAAATCAAAATAACAATTTAAAATTGAAAATTTTCCATTTTGGATTGTCATTTTGCGTTTTGATTTTTGGATTTTTGATTTGCCGCTCTGCGGCCGCCTATACTTGGCAAATCATAGATCAAGGTTTTGCCTACACTAATTTTGGAGGAATTCACGCCTTCCAAATTGACCCAAAACTTTTTAGATTTTCTGTTGCCACGGCAAAAGATTTTGGCGCTTCTGATGCAACCGCCGCCCTGTTAGTCAAAAAATCAAAATCAATTTTAGTTGTAAACGGCGGTTTCTTCAGCCCGGAACACAGGTCTCTGGGACTTTTGGTGCGTGATGGACAAACCATCAATCCTCTTCACCCCACTTCTTGGTGGGGCGTTTTTCAGATTATTGATGGAAAACCTAGCATCGTTCCGCAACGCAATTTTCAGCGGGACAAAAATATCGAAATCGCCCTGCAAGTGGGACCAAGACTGGTTGTTCAGGGACAGGTGCAAAAACTGAAACCTTCCATAGATCCGCGCTCCGGCATCGGTATCCAGAAAAATGGAAATATTGTGATCGCCGTAACGGATAACTCCGAAATGTCGATGACGGAATTCGCCAATCTCTTTTACAAATCTCAGGAAGAAGATGGTTTGGACTGCACAGATGCCCTCAATCTGGACGGAGGCGGCTCCACACAACTCTATTTTAAATGGAAGGGATCAGAAGTTGACCAACCCGGCCTCTCCCGCATCGCCAACGGCATCGCCGTTTTTCCACGTCGGTAGCAAAAATCCTACCCTACGAATTCATGCTGTCTAGAAATTCCTTGTTGGTTTTTGTTGGACGGACTTTGTCGAGCAGAAATTCCATCGCATCGACAACGCTCATCGGCACCAATAATTTTCGCAAGAGCCAAACCCTCTGCAATGTAGACTCGGGCAAAAGCAGTTCTTCTTTGCGCGTTCCCGATTTGGCAATGTCCATACATGGGAAAATTCTCTTTTCCATGAGCTTCCGGTCGAGAAGAATTTCCATATTACCGGTTCCTTTGAACTCTTCAAAAATAACTTCATCCATGCGACTTCCGGTATCCACCAGCGCCGTGCCGATGATGGTCAGCGAGCCACCCTCTTCAATATTTCTGGCCGCACCAAAAAAGCGTTTTGGTTTGTGAAGCGCATTCGAGTCCACACCGCCGGAAAGAATTTTTCCGGAAGGAGGAACCACGGCATTATAGGCTCTGGCCAAGCGGGTAATACTGTCGAGCAGAATCACCACATCTTTTCCGCCTTCAACCAATCTTTTTGCTTTTTCGATGACCATTTCGGCAACCTGAACGTGACGCTGTGCGGGTTCATCAAACGTGGAAGAAACCACTTCGGCTTTCACATTGCGTTGCATATCCGTCACTTCTTCGGGACGTTCATCAATCAGCAAAACAATGAGTGCCACTTCGGGATGATTTTTGGTAACCGCATTCGCGATATTCTGAAGCAAAATGGTTTTACCGGCCCTTGGCGGAGAAACAACCAGCGCGCGCTGACCTTTCCCAATGGGGCAAAGTAAATCCATGATGCGTGTCGAATAATTATTACGATCAAATTCAAGATTGAGACGCTCTTCAGGATATAATGGGGTCAAGTTATCGAACAAAATTCTTTCACGTCTTTCATCGGCAGGTTCAAAATTGATCTGTTCCACTTTTAAAAGAGCGAAATAACGTTCAGAATCTTTTGGAGGACGAATCTGACCGGAAACCGTATCGCCGGTTCTCAAATTAAAACGGCGAATCTGGGAGGGGGAAACATAAATATCATCGGGACCGGGGAGATAATTATAATCCGGAGAACGTAAAAAACCGAATCCGTCGGGCAGACACTCCAAAACCCCTTCTCCATAAATCGCGCCACTCTGGCTTGCGTGGGCTTGCAGGAGTGAAAAAATCAATTCCTGTTTTCTGAGGTTGGCCGCCCCTTCAATGTTGAGAGCATGAGCCATGTCCATCAACTCGCCAATTTTTTTGGCTTTGAGCTCATTAAGATGCATAGATGTTCCTCCTTAAGCAGATTTGCTTACGCATGGGATTTGAAACGAGAAGTGTGGGGTTTTGGTGATCAAGCCGTTTTTTCGTTTTTTAAAATAGTTGGGAATGATTTCTAGCAGTCGATGGCGCTATTTATGGCAAGGCGCCAATAAAAGTCAAGACTTAAAGCCCTTAAAAAAGACATAAGCCTTGACAGCCTCTCCAAAGATTGTTACTATCCAGCAGATTTTTTATCAATGATTTCAACCACTTAGGGCAGGTATTTATGCTTTCAAAACAAAAAAACATCCTTTTTGTGAAGATGCAGGGGGCTGGCAACGACTGCATTGTCATCGATTGTCTTAAGTCGAAAGTCCAAAACCCACAACGATTGGCCAAAAAAATGTGTGATCGCCGGTTTGGTATTGGAGCCGACCAGCTTCTCCTGTTGTTTAAATCAAGAAAAGCCGACTTCAAAATGCAAATTTTTAATGCCGATGGTTCCGAAGCCGAAATGTGCGGCAACGGCATTCGCTGTTTGGCTCGTTATATAAAAGACAAAAAATATACCCAGAAAAAAGAAATGACGATTGAAACACTAGCCGGCATTCGCGAGGTTAAAGTCTCTGCGAAAAATGTGGAAGTAAATCTGGGCGAACCCAAAATGAAGGGGAAAGAAATTCCGGTCCATTTAAGCGGCCGCATTATCAACCGCCCGCTGAAAATTGATAACAAAGATTTTCGGATCACCTGCCTTTCTTTGGGAAATCCCCACTGTATTATTTTTCAGGAAAATCTTGATAACCTTGCAATTGAAAAATTTGGACCTCTGCTGGAAAATTACCACCTTTTTCCAAAAAGAACGAACGTCAGTTTTGTTAATGTTGTCTCTTTGAATGAACTGAAAGTCCGGGTTTGGGAAAGAGGTTGTGGCGAAACACTTGCGTGTGGTACGGGCGCCGCCGCTTCTTTGATTGCCAGTGTATTGAACGGATTTACGGAACGAAAAGCAAAAATTCAACTTCCCGGTGGCAAACTGGAAGTGGAATGGGATCGTGAAACCAATTTTGTTTGGCTATCCGGTCCCGCTGAAGCCATTTGCGAAGGCCAATATTATATTTAAGGCCGCATCATGACGCTAATTTTTCAAGGGTCGATGGTGGCCCTAATCACTCCCTTCAAAGACAATAAAATTGATGAACCATCACTTCGCCATTTGGTGGATTGGCAGATTCAATCGGGAACGGACTGCATTATCCCGTGTGGCACTACCGGAGAAGCGCCAACAATCAGCGACGAAGATCATGAAAGAATTATCACCATTGTTGTAGAACAGGCGGCGAAAAGAATCCCTGTGCTTGCCGGCGCCGGCTCCAACTCCACGGAGAAAGCGATCAAACTTGCAAAGCAGTCAAAAAAAGCGGGGGCGGAGGGGACTCTCCAAGTCACTCCGTATTATAACAAACCAACTCAAGAGGGACTCTACCAACATTTCAAAGCAATTGCCTCCGCGGTGGATTTTCCTCTCGTGCTCTATAATGTTCCCGGCCGAACTTCCGTGAATTTGGAAACGGCAACGACTCTACGCCTTTCTAAAATCGATAATATTGTTGGTGTCAAAGAGGCTTCGGGAAGATTGGAACAGGTGGCAGGCATTCTTGCGGGAGTTGATTCCAATTTTGGAGTTTATTCAGGAGAGGACGCGCAAAACGCCCAAATCTATATGTTGGGCGGGAATGGCACTATTTCCGTGACGGCCAATGTTGCACCCCAACTTGTTGCCAAAGTATGGGACTTTTTTGCGGCGGGCGACAAAAAGAAAGCTTTGTCAGAACAAGAACATTTGCAGGCGCTCAATAAAGTGATGTTTATTGAAACCAATCCCATTCCTGTCAAAACGGCTTTGGCGCTTATGGGAAAATGTCAGGAAGAATTCCGACTTCCCTTGTGCGCTATGAACGAAAAAAACAAAGAAGAATTAAAGAGAGTGATGAAGGACTATGGCCTCTAATCCAATCCGTTTAATTGTTTGCGGAGCAACCGGAAGAATGGGAACGCTGGTTTGCCAGTTGGCGGAACAATCGAAAGATTTCAATATCGTCGGCAGAGTTAATAGACAACAATCTTTAGAATCGTGTATTGAGAAAGGCGATCTTCTCATTGATTTTAGTCTGCCTGAAGCCTCACAAAAAAATATTCGCCTCGCCGCAGAACACAAGAAACCGCTCGTCCTTGGTACCACAGGTCTTGGAGTCGAAGAACAATCTGCTTTAAAAAAAGCTTCAGAAGAAATTGCCATTGTTCATTCCGCCAACATGTCGGTTGGGGTGAATCTTCTTTTCGAATTGATCGGTATTGCCACAGAACGCTTGGGACCGGATTTCAAAATTGCAATTTCGGAAACACATCACGTTCACAAAAAAGATAAACCCTCCGGCACCGCCAAAAGCATGGCCTATGTTGTAGAAAAACTGTGCGGAAAAACGCCGCTGATTCAATCAAAAAGAGAGGGAGAGGTTATCGGGGACCACACCATTGTTTTTGCATCGGAGTCTGAAGAGATAACTCTCTCTCACCGCGCACTCGATCGCAAAATTTTTGCGGCAGGTTCTTTAAGAGCGGCGAAATGGATTCTTGGCAAAAAGGCTGGACTTTACACAATGATCGATGTTTTAAGAAATTGATATGGATTATTCCAAACGCATACAACAACTTCCTCCATACCCTTTCGCCGAATTGGACAGGAAAAAACGGGAATTGAGACTCAAAGGAGTTGATCTGATCGACTTAAGTATTGGCGATCCGGACCTTCCAACTCCCCAACCGGTTATTGAATGCATGCAACGAGCGATCACCAAGCCGGAATATCATTCTTACCCCCCCTACGAAGGAACACTAAAATTCAGAGAAGCGGTTTCC
>Ga0155963_1011_pt1 | contig 17155 bp, 16 predicted proteins | sample RifCSPlowO2_02_FD_107617 | JGI IMG/M metagenome (GOLD analysis project Ga0155963, IMG submission 107617) | Deltaproteobacteria bacterium RIFCSPLOWO2_02_FULL_46_8 | reverse complement strand
GTTCACTTCACTTGTCGCGATGGAGAAAAAATCAGACAGCAAGTTCAAGAAGCAATTCAAAGCAAACAGCGTATAAATCTCCCCGTTCACGTCACCGCAACAACCCCCAAAATTTCCGGCGAAGAACCGGTCGCAACATTTGAGCTAACATTATCCCTGAAAGCAAAATAACCTGAAGAATGAAACATGTTGTTATTTGCTTTGGAATCCACTAGAAGGCCCCCCATGCTTGAAACAACGGCACTGGGTCAACACCCGGTTGACATAACCGATCAGTCCTTTGAAACCTTGGGTCTTTCAGAGGCCGCTTTAAAATTGATCAATCATGTCGGCTTTAAAAACCCCACCCCTATTCAGTCTGCGGTGATCCCCACGGCCATACAAGGTCGCGATATCATTGGACTTGCACAGACCGGCTCCGGTAAAACCGCGGCTTTTGTGCTTCCCCTGACCGAGCGTCTTCTCCATGGAAGCGGCCTTCGAGGTTTGATTCTTTGTCCCACACGCGAAATTGCGCTTCAGACAAAAGCCTTTCTCGACCTTTTTGGAAAACATCACCGCCTCAATACCGTCTGCATTATCGGCGGTGTCAGCATGGGTCCCCAGATTCGTGACCTGCAAAAGAGACCTGATATCATTGTGGCAACACCGGGGCGCCTTGTGGATCATATGGAACGTGGGTTTGTGAGACTTGATAAAATTGAAGAACTTGTTTTGGATGAAGCGGATCACATGCTCGATCTCGGATTTATGCCGCAACTCAAAGCAATCCTCAGAAAAGTACCGCAAAAAAGACATACCATGATGTTTTCAGCCACCATGCCGGCAACGATCGCAAGTTTGGCTCAGCAATTTTTGCATAATCCTTTTCGTGTCGACATTTTGCCGAAGGGAAGAGCGGCGGAAGGAATCACGCACCGCCTGTATCTGGTCGACAAAGAAAATAAAAAGAATTGCCTTTTGGCCCTGCTCCATCTTGAACTGGGAAGCACACTCGTTTTTACCCGCACAAAACGCGACACCGACTGGATTTGCCGGATACTTCAAAAAGAGGGACATCCGGTAACCAGCATGCATTCCGACAGAAGCCAGAGAGAAAGAATCAATGCACTCTACGGATTTCGCAAGGGCCAGCATCGCATTCTGGTCGCAACCGACATTGCCTCTCGCGGACTTGATGTTTCAGGCATCCAGCACATTGTGAATTACGATATTCCCGCAACAGTTGAAGATTATATCCACCGTGCCGGCAGAACGGCAAGAATCGGCGCGCTGGGACTTGTTTCAACAATTGCCACATGGCTGGACAAAACGATGGTTAGGGATATTGAAAGAGCATTGGGAAAAACCTTGCCTCGTTGTACTGTGGCGGGTGTCAAACCGTATGTGGAATTACCCGTAGTAAGACATTTCGGCAGAAGGCCGGCACGCCGCGGCAGAAGGTAAATCTTTTACCATCCCAAAATATAAGCAAACATGAGGGGCGCAACGATTGTTGCATCCGATTCAATAATAAAACGCGGCGTATCTCCCTCGACCTTTCCCCACGTAATTTTTTCGTTGGGCACCGCGCCGCTGTAGGAACCATAGGAAGTGGTGCTGTCTGAAATCTGGCAGAAATAACCCCAGAATTTGCAATCTTCTTTCAAATCCTGTTGGATCATTGGCACCACGCAAATTGGAAAATCACCGGCAATCCCGCCGGCGATTTGGAAAAAACCAATCGAACTCTTTTTATTCATCTCTTTGTACCAGTCGGTCAGATGGGCCATCTGTTCCACACCGGATTTCACAATGTGAAAATTGGAGAGGTTTTTCTTGATGACGTGAGAGACAAAGATATTGCCCAGCGTTGAATCTTCCCAACCGGGACTGAAAATGGGGATATTTTTTTCGCAAGCCGCCACCACCCAGGAATCTTTCGCATCAATTTGATAGTTGTCCTTAATAGTACCTGAGCGGATTAGCTGATACATAAACTCATACGGAAAATAACTCTTCTTTTCTTGATCGGCTTTTTGCCACAATTTCAAAACTTGTTTTTCAATCCGGCGAATTGCTTCTTCTTCGGGAATGCAGGTATCCGTCACGCGGTTCATGCCGCGGTCCCGGAGTTTTGTTTCTTCAGCCGGAGATAGTTGGCGATAGTGGGGAACCCGTTCATAATATTCATGCGCGACAAGATTAAAAATATCTTCTTCAAGATTGGCGCCCGTGCAACAAATGCCATGCACCTTATCTTTGCGGATCATCTCAGCCAGTGAAAGTCCCAGCTCGCCGGTACTCATGGCGCCCGCGATAGTCATGAACATCTTGCCCCCTTTGGCCAGATGTTGAACATAGGCTTCGGAGGCATCCACCACAACGGCGGCATTGAAGTGACGGAAATGATGCTTGATAAATTCTTTGATAGTCATGGCACCTCCCATTCAGTTTTTTTATACGTGGGATGCTTATACCCCAACGAAAAAACTTGGCAATTTCAAACATCTTGGTGGAGCAGATCGGGATCGAACCGACGGCCTCGTCGTTGCGAACGACGCGCTCTCCCAACTGAGCTACTGCCCCTTCTATAAGTTACATATGATACCTGCTATCATATGTAACTTTTTCGCTATATTTGACCCATGGCCCAGATTCAAGTAGAGATTCCTCTCCATGTTTCAGAAAAATATCGAAAGTTACCCCGTCAAAAAAATGCCCACGTGGCGAAAACTTACTATGGCGATGTGGCGGCCGCCCGTGGACCCTTCCGCTTATGGTACGCTGGATATCGACATGACCAAGGCCAACACTCTGCTCGAACACCTGCGCAGTAAAATAGCGCAAAAGCTGACCCCCACGCATCTCGTTCTCAAAGCCGTGGCGCTGACGATGAAAAAATATCCGGAAATGAATGTGGTCCTGCGCCGCAACCGGCTTTATCAGCGTGAACACATTGATATTTTCACGCAAGTTTTTTTTAAGGATGCGGGCCATGCCGATCTTTCCGGCGCCAAGGTCAGAGACGCCGACCAAAAAACTCTCGAGCAAATTGCCGAAGAATTGGGAGGACAGGCGAGTCAGATCAAAAAAGGGAACGACCCCAATCTGAAAAAAACAAAGAGCCTACTTCAGATGCTGACGCCTCGTTTGTTAAAATGGTTTCTGAGATTTTTGGGATTTTTGACATTTGATCTAAACTGGCGGCCCAAGTTTTTAAAACTTCCACCCGATCCTTTCGGCGCGGTGATGATAAGCAACGTGGGCGTGTTCGGCCTGAAGTTTGGGTTCGCCCCGCTCACGCCTCTCTCGCGCGCGCCAGTTGTCATTGTCGTGGGTGAGATCACCGATCAAGCCGTGGTACAAAATGGGCAAATTGTTGCAAGACCCATCATGACCCTTGGCGTCACCGCGGACCACCGCGTGATGGACGGCTATCTTGGGGGCCTCACGGGTGGCTATCTGAAAGAACTGCTGGAAAATCCGGAAAAATTATTGCCATAACTTCCCATGCAACCTTTTCGTTTATTCGATCTCATTCTCTACTTTCTGAAACTCGGCGCCATCGGCTTTGGCGGGCCTGTCGCATTGCTGGGATACATGCAACGCGATTTGATCGAAGAAAGAAAATGGTTCACCAAAGAGGAATATCATCACGGTCTTGCCTTCGCGCAACTTCTTCCGGGTCCTCTTGCCGCGCAACTCGCCGTCTACTTCGGATACAAGAAGGGAAAAATTTTGGGAGCAACACTTGTTGGCATCTCCTTTATTCTTCCCTCTTTCCTCATGGTCCTCGCCCTCGCCTATTTTTATATCCTTCATCGGGATCTTTCGTGGATCAACGCCGTATTCTACGGCATGAGCGCCGCCATCATTGCGGTGATCGTCCGCTCCGCTTACCATCTCGCAAAACTTTCATTGGCCGATAAAAAAGGACTCTGGTGCATTGCCGTTGTTTTGTTTGCTACCACCATTCTCCTTCAAAAAGTTCAGCTCTCTTTTTATCTTGCGGGTGGGTTCGCCGGAATTCTTCTTTATGCCTTTCCTAAAAATTTTTTCAAAAAACAGAAAATGTTTTCCTTCGTTCCGTTGGAATTATTTTTCTTTTTTTTCAAAGCGGCCCTTTCTGTTTACGGCGGAGGCATCGCCCTTCTCCCCTATGTTTATGCCGGAGTAGTGGAACAGCATCACTGGCTCACGGCAAAACAATTTCTGGACGCGGCGAGCGTTGGCATGATCACACCGGGCCCATTTTTGATTACCGTCGCGTTTATCGGTTTTTTGGTCGATGGTTTTCCGGGTTCGGCCATTTCAGTGTTGGGCGTTTTTCTCCCCGTTTGGCTTTTCGTGATTTTGCTTCTTCCTTGGTATCATAAAATTTCCGGCAACACACAGGTGCGCGCGTTTGTGAGCGGCGTTACCGCGGCAGTAGCCGGCGGCATCGCAGGCTCCGCCTATCTGATGGGTAAAACAGCCCTCGTTGATTTTTGGACTGTTGCCATCGCCATCGGCACTTTTTTTCTGATGGGCAAAACCAAAATCCCCGATGTGGTGCTGATCCTTGGCGCCGGTATGGTGGGTTTTATTTTATTTTAGGGGTCTTGCCCGAAAAACGGAGGCATTTAAGGATTGATAACTTGAAAATAGGCAGACCTTTTTTTCATCCTCCCTTTTGTAGCAACCGAATCACACCGCTATTGCAGACAAGAAGCGCGGTAGCTGTCTGATCAAAAAATGGGGTATGGAAAGCAGTTTGTAGGAAATTTTTTCGCCGGTTGAAAGTTTCACGGCAATTGTTTCAAGGCAAATGTCCCCCTCATAGACCCTGATGGAAACCGGAGGGTTGTAAAGGACATTGAATCTGTGCAAGGAGACAAGGGACGTTCCCCTGCCTGACTTTACCTCAACGGGGATGATGTGATTTTTAAAGGGCAGGACGAAATCTACCTCGGCTGTTGATGTTCTGTTTTCAGAAACCCAAAAAAACAGTTCCGGTTTTTGTGCCGGACCGGTCAGTGCAAGAATTTCCTGAGCAACAAATTGTTCTACCAGACCCCCACCATAAACAGATGACAGGAGCTCTGAATCCAGAATCTCCTTTGTAATCCTGTTTCTGTTTTGTGCGAGCCCCACATCCAGATAAAAAAGTTTGGGGTGAATCTTCGTCCGGGGGGCAAGGGGAAATTGTGCCGAAGTTATTGCGTTTATCTTTGTTACAAGCATGGCTTTTCTCAAAAGTTCCACACCTTTTGAAACCTGCTGGGATGTAAGCAAGGTGGAACCGAATTTTGAATAGTTGATCTGTCTTCCAATCCATTTTGGAACTTCACCGAATATGAATTCAAGATGCGACACATCAAAGTGTGTCTTGTATTTCCTGAAATCTTCGTCCAGTGTCTGAACAAGATTTTCCGCCGTTTTTCGGGCATCCATCATGCTGGATGTCAGGAGAAATTTTTTTATGGGTTCCGGCATGCCGCCGATTATCAGGTAATCACGATACAGATTTTTCAATTTTCCGGACACGATATCCGGCAGGGTTTCATCAGGACCGATGGCGCTCATAAATTTCAAAAGCTTCTCTTCTCCGAGGGCATCCAGATATTCCTCAAAAACAAGGGGATACAAATACAGGGTTTCAACTCTTCCAACGGGAAAGGATTTTATCTTTTCATCCAGAACAAATTCCAGAAGTGAACCCGCGGCGATGACGTGATATTTTTGGAATTCCTCATAAAAGTATCGGAGCTTTGCGATGGCATCGGGGCACGCCTGTATTTCATCGAGAAACAGCAGTGTATTTTCCGGTTCTATGGAAAGATTTTTGGCAATCTCGATCTGGTTTAAAATTCTCTTGATCTGTTCTTCCGATGCACAAAGACGTCTCATCGTCATTTCTTTTTCGAAATTCACCACCGCAACATTTTTGAACTCACGCCTTCCAAATTCTTCGATGAGAAAACTCTTACCGACCTGTCTTGCCCCCCGCACAATCAAGGGTTTGTGATCGGCCTGCCTTTTCCATTTCAAAAGTTCTGAAAATAAAAATCTAGGCAAATACATATTTTATAGCTCCAACTCAACCAAATTAGGCCATATTTAGAATTTCAAGTCAACCAAATTATAGGCAGTCTACCAATCTTTTTCAATTTGCGGGGGGAGGGCGTGGAGGCCGAAGCGGTCGGCGATTTCTGCTTCCAATTCCTGATATTGATAGAAAGGCTGTCTGGCAAAGACTGTATTGGTGCCGGTTTCCTGAATTGCTTGCAGGGCATGTTTCTTGCGAAGCGCAAGGCCGTCGCGCAGGCCCTCCTGCAACATCATTTCTTCCGCGAAAGAAATTTCCGGCAAATCTGCAAGGTCCATGAGATTATTTTCAACGCCCAACAAAATGGCCTCGGCGGCCTTTGACGGATCAACGGAGATCATCCTTTGCAAAAATGCCGCCCGGTCTTTTTCGCCGGCGCCTTTTAAAGCCCCCGCCAGCAAATAGCTCCATGCCTTTGAGACAAGCCCCGCATTGGGAAAGTGCGTGCTGGCCTTCATTTCAGGCAAAAGCCTTTTTGCAAGCCCCGCACCGCTTTGCTGTAAAAATAAATCCGAAGCCCCTCTTTCATTGGCGCACATAAGAGAATCACGGACATTGGCGCAGGAGGCCCGTGCGTTAAAAAGAAACGCGGCGCCAAGCAGAAGCCAGTCGTAATGAAGATAAGCCTCCGGCCTTTTGGAGAGCGAACTCAATGGGGCACGAATTTTATTCGGAGAAAGTTTTGCGTCTTCCGACTCAAGTTTTTTCAGCATTTCTTTTAACTGGAGTGTCTCGTAATCTTCGGAGGTGTTAACAATTGATTCAATTTTGCGGCCGTGGGTATCATGACCCACCCACAGGGCGAAACGTCTCCTTGCTCTCAAGAAATAATAACTATTCGGAATAGGATCCTCTATGTTAAATAAAGAGCCATCCGGCCCATTTGCGGGATCAACTATAACTCTTAGGGGATCGGGGTGTCGTTGTTTCTCCAGACAGCGCACGCGATTCTCATTTTCCCAGCAAGCTTCCCGATAACCGTATCGGAATCGGCGTGCCGAATCCGCACCGTCTTTTGTGCTGAAATAAGTATTATCGAACAGCCCAGTCCACACACCATTCCACGCGATACTCTCTATATCCGATCCCTTGACGGAAACACGGCTTGCCGGGTCTTCCTTTCCGTCCGGATTGACATGCCAGACTTCGGCTTTGTCACCGCCAATTCCCTTAAAATCCAGCGATCCGTCATTGTTAATCCTGTAGTAAATCCCACCCCACAGCCAAGCCCCTGAAAATTGGGCAGAAAAAAAGGTGTATCGGTATATCTCTTTTCCCTGCCGATAGACGAAAACCTCCTCCGCATCAGAGCGGCGGGTATGCAGTGCAAAATGCGACGCATCGGGGCTGAACTTTGCATCGTTTTCAACATAATCCTCACCCTCAGGGAGAATGGAAACCAAAGGTTCTCCCAAGTCTTCGGTGCGAAGAAGGATGTCCTGTTTTTTCTCAAAATTGGGATTCAGGACGACATGATAAAGTTTAGAATCCAATATTACCAAAAGATGCTGTCTTCCATCAGAATCTTCGTTATGCGCCACCACACTGTTCACATCTAACGGGCGCTCAAATTGAACATCATAAGAATAAGGCGGAAATCTGGAATGCAAGGACATTGTTGGATTAGTGAAGTTATCTCTTTCCCTTTCAAAGATCGGTCCGTCAACGGTTTCGAATAGTTTCAGGTTTCCTTCAAGGAGAGCCTCTGAAAACTGCGGAGGGAGGTGCATCGTAAAAGATCTGTCCGTTTCCAGATCATAGATATTGGCTGTTTCAAAATTTTCTCCGTGTCCCGCGATATACCGGCCGGAGGGCTCCGATATCATCGGCTGGTACCCTGTGAACGACCAGAATTTATCCAAAGACTGGCCGCGCCAAGACTCAAACGAGGGCTGTGTCCTTACAAACTGTAACGGGAGTACAAAACCCTCCTCACCTTTTTTAACTTCATCTTTCCTTTGTTGCGGATCTGCCCGCTGTCGCGGATCCATATCGGAGAGCGGCGTCATATCGCCGCGAACCCACTCTTTTGAATTATCATCCCAGTATTCAAGCCAGCCGTGGCCGCCACCCCCCGACTCATCCGCATAAAGGCCGGCGACAAGACGCGCGGGAATGCCAAGTTTTCGAAGCATCACAACGCCAAAGCTGTTGGCCACATCGCAGTCGGCCAGTTTCATCCGTGAAAGCTTTTCGTAAAATTCTTTTCCATCGGAATTTCTTGGGAGGCTTGCAGAACCCCGCAAGACGTCTCTCATTTCCGGATATTTTAATTCACCAAAAATAAAATCGCGGACGGCACTGTATTTTTTCTTGGCATCATAGAAATGCGTTTGGCTTTTAAGTTTTTGAAGCGCGTCGGGAAGTTTTATTTCGGGAATAAGATCTGCCGTAGTTTCCATCCGGGGCGGGTTCAAGGCGAAAGCCCTCTTGGCACCGATATCAAAAGAAACATCCGGAGAAATAGCAACGGACACTTCATGGAGGCGGATATAAACGATTCCGTCCCCGTCTCTTAAAAGATCAAAGCCCTCTTTTTTTCCGTTGACCACCACGCTTTTTGAATCGAGGGCAAACCCATCCGGCACGGGCAAGACAAAAAGGTCGTTGGAATCATAATAAAACAGCGCTGTTTTGCGGGGAATGGCCCGACCGTTATAATGATGGGCCGGCTTAACCTCGGAGCGATAAATTTTCAGATCAGACGGCCTTGAAATCCACTGATTATGTTCGGCATCGTAGAAATTAAAAACCCGTTCACGAATATACTGGGCGCCCCGCAAAGGGGGCGAAAAAAGCGACGGCCCTTTTCCATGCAAAAGCAATTTGAGCGGGGAACGAAAATTATCAGGGGTGTGTTTGACTTCGGCGGGATTGGCAACAAGCGGTTGCATTTTTTTTATCCGGTCCTCAAAAAACCTTGCCGAGGTTTGCAAGGAAGCGCAGTCGGTGCCCCACACCTTGCCTCCCTCTTCTTTTATGGGGACAAATTCCTGTGGTTTGCACCGGTCGGCATTTTCAATAACGGATTGAAAAAGGGCTTGGGCCTCATCGCGATGAGTTGAAGAAGGATCTTTTTCACACAAAAAGCTTTTGGCACGGCCGGCCAATAAAAGGAGAAGGGCCTTGTCAAAGGGCGTTTCAAGTTCGCGGCTTGCCTCTTCGGCCTCTTTTGCCGCCTCTTCAAAACGCCCTTCTTTATAATCCCAAACGGCCCTTGTGAGCCCCACATTCGATTGTATTTTCCCCGACGCCATTCTTTTGACCACCTTCTATATTATTATCGTCCATTCTTCAAATTTGTTGCTTCGGGTAGGGAAAAAATCACTTCTAGACATTTCAGGGGGGCGTTTGTATTTTTCCCGCCTGTGTTTAGACTCATTCTTCTTTTTATTACTATTACTATCAGTTGGGGGGCTAACGCGACTCCTCCCCTTCCTTTGAGTCTCAAAGACGCCATCCAGATGGCCAAAGAAAAAAGTGTAAATGTGATTGTCGCCAATGAACGGGTGCAACAAGCACTGGCGCGTCTTTCACAGACCCGCTCCGTTTTACTGCCGCAGATTGACGGAGTTGTTTTGGAACAGAGAAAAACCGTCAACCTGAATGCACAGGGAATTACGATTCCGGGGCAATCGGGCGTGGTGGGCCCTTTTGATGCCTTTGATGCTCGCGCCAAACTGACTCAAACTATTTTTGATCTTTCGGCAATTGAACGGCTCAGGCAGAGCAAGGCCGGCCAAGGGATTTCAGAGGCAGAAGCCACCAAGGCAAAACAAGATGCCATGGCACTGGTCGCCACATTATATATCGAGGCCAAACGCGCCCACGACGGCATACAAATGGCCACAACTCTTTTGAGAAGAGACGAGGAAAATTTCAAACTCACTACCACCCAGTTTAAATTGGGAACTGGCTCGGATGTTGCGGTCAAACAAGCGGAGGCTTTTCTTGCGGAGAGCCGTCATCGGCTTGAAAAAGCAAAAGCCACCGCGCTTGAGCGCCGACTCGATTTTTCCGCTTCTCTTTCCATTCCCAGCGATCAACCCATTTTATTTTCTGAAGGAAATTTGCCCACACTTAAAACATTTCCATCTGAAAATGAAATCGCTGAAACAACTGCGACACATCCCGATGTTGCCCTCGCACAGGAAAATCTCAAACAGAGAAATATCGACAAAACAGTTGAGGTTGCTTGGTTTGTTCCAAAAATCACGGGAAACGCGGATTATGGAAACATCGGTCGTCATGTTTTGCACACCGACGGAACTTATACTCTGGGAGTACAACTCTCCATTCCCATTTTTGATTCTGGTTTGAAATCGGGAAAATATAGAGAAGCCTCAAGCCGTTTTCGTGAAAGCGAGGCAACACTCAACGATGTCAAACAACATGTCACCGCCAACGCACTGAGTGCAAAGGAAACGGTCAAACAAACAGAAGCATTGGTTGCCGCATCCAAAACAAAAAAAGGGGTTGCGGTGAAAGAGAGAATGCTGGTGCAACAGCGCGTGGAAACCGGCATCGGAAGCAGGCTGGAGCTGGTGGTAGCCACGGCCAATGAAGCGATAGCCACCGATGGAGAATATGAAGCGCTCGCAACGCATCACATCGCGCAAATCAATCTTGCCCATGCGATGGGAAACATGGAGGCGTTATGCAGATGACAAATAAAAATGACGGGGCCTGCCAGGAGAAAGCCTGTACGCCCTCCCGAAAGATCGGGCTAACAGGCTTTCTCCTGTCACCCGTCATTTTAGTTCTATTCCTCTTGCTCCTTACAACCGGTTGCAACAAATATTTAAATGGATCCAAGATTACACTTTCTGGCACGTTGGAACTTTATGAACATTCTCTTGGAAGTCGTGTTGCGGGGCGGTTGGTTACAAAAACTGTTGAAGAGGGAGACACGGTTAAAAAAGATCAGTTGATTGGAACGTTTGAGCGTTATGAGCAGGCAAGCCGTGATTACAAGCGCATCAGCAAACTTTATGAAAGCGGAGGCGCCACGCAACAACAGGTTGAAGAAGCGGCGCTGACTCTTGAAGACCAGCAAATCAAAGCTCCTCTCGACGGCGTTATTCTCACCGTTATACATGAAATCGGCGAAGTGGTTTCCGCAGGCTCGCCGGTTGTGACGCTGGGAGACCGAAGCAAACTCTGGGTCCGCGTTTTTGTGCCGGAAGGTTATATCAACCGCGTCCACATGGACCAACCCACAACGATTAAATTCGACGGTCTTTCCAAAAAATTCAAGGGACACATCACCACTATTTCCCCGATGGCCGAATTCACGCCTCGCAATGTGCAAACACCGGAAGAGCGTGTCACACAAACTTTTGCCGTAAAAGTCACGCTGGATGAAGCACCGGATTATATTCGTCCCGGCGTTGCCGCCGAGGTAACACTTCCTTTGGAAAGCTCCAAATGACATCCACCATTGCCATTGAAGCAAAAAATTTAAGCCGCACTTTCGGCCCCATCAAAGCGGTCGATGGAGTCAGTTTTTCATTGGAGTACGGGGAAATTTTCGGATTTTTGGGTCCCAATGGGGCCGGGAAAAGCACCACCATCCGTCTTCTCTGCGGCATTTTGGAACCCGGCGGCGGCACGGCCACCGTTGGAGGGTTTGACGTCAACAAAGATCCGGAAAAAGTAAAAACAGCCATCGGCTATATGTCGCAACGTTTCAGTCTCTACAATGATCTCACGGTGGAAGAAAATCTCGAATTTTACGGAGGCATTTATGAACTTTCGGAAAACCAGCTCAAAAAAAGAACGGAAGAGGTTTTGAAAATCACGGGGCTAGATCCATGGCGCAAACGTTTTGCCGGCGAACTCTCCGGCGGATCAAAACAGCGCTTGGCACTTGCCAATGCCATTTTGCACAAACCACGAATTCTTTTTCTGGACGAACCCACGGCGGGGATCGATCCCCTCTCCCGCAAAACCTTGTGGGAACTGCTCTATCAGCTCGCCGATCAGGGCATCGCGCTTTTTGTAACCACACATTATATGGAAGAGGCAGATCGCTGTAACCAGATTGCTGTTATCAGTCAGGGAAAACTGCTCACGATTGGCAGTCCAAACAGTCTCAAGAACGCGCTCAAAGGACAGCTTCTCGAAGTGGCCTGTTCCCCGCTCATGAAAGCTTCCAGCATTTTCAGCAAACTTTCCGGAGTTATGCAAATCACCGCATATGGCACCACACTTCATTTAAATGTGAAAAATATTGAAGGTGCCGCGGAAAAAATTCGACAAGTGGCTAAAGAAAATAACATAGAAGTGGGATCGATTCAGGAGATTCCTCCTTCTTTGGAAGATGTTTTTTCATCTCTCATCGACGTCAATCAACATGCAACGCATTAGAGCGGTTTTAAAAAAGGAATTTTTGCACATCATCCGCGACAAACGGACGCTTCTTCTCATCGTCCTAATGCCTCTGATGCAGTTGATCCTCTACGGCTATGCCATCAACACGGATGTCAAACACATGGCCATGGCGGTCTACGATGAAGACCAGACCTCTTTGAGCCGGCGATTGATTAACTCTCTTGTAGCCTCAGATTATTTCGATGTCCGTCTTCATGCGAAATCACAAACCGAAATAAAAAAAGGTCTCGACCGCGGCAACATCAAGGCGGGCCTTCACATTCCTCCCAATTTCACAAAAGATTTGATGGCAGGACGCAAGGCGGGTCTGCAACTTTTGATTGATGGAACCGATTCCAATCCCGCTAACACCGCGTTGAATACGAGTCAGGCGATTGTCGGAAATTTCATGGAAAAAGAGCGACTTATTCCCGCTCGAGTCACTCCCATCGATTACCGCCCACGGCTTTGGTACAACCCTGATTTGAAGACCGCGTTTTTTATGGTACCGGGAATTATCGGATTGTTGATCCAGCTTTTGATTCCGATGATCACGGCCACCGCGGTGGTGCGGGAAAAAGAACAGGGAAACATCGAACAGCTTCTCGTTACTCCCATTACCTCCACCGAATTGATGATTGGAAAAATAGTTCCGTACATGGGAATCGGATTGATTATCGCCACAACCATTCTTTCGGCCGCATGGGTTTTGTTTGATGTACCGGTGCGCGGAAGCTTGTTCACGCTTTATCTTCTGACTTTTCTTTTCATCACCGTTTGTCTGGGCATCGGGCTTTTTGCCTCAACGATTGCCAACAACCAACAGCAAGCGGCCCAAATTGTGATGTTTCTTGCTACACCGTCCATTTTGTTGTCCGGATTTATTTTTCCGCGCGAAGGAATGCCGGCGATTATCTATTATATCAGCACCATTATTCCGCTAACCCACTATCTCACAATCGTACGCGGCGTAGTGTTGAAAGGAACCGGCCTCATTGATCTGTGGCCATCCATTCTCCCGCTGTTATTGATGGCCATCTTCATCCTCTGGGCCAGCATCAAAAAATTCCACAAGCGGCTTGAATAAAAAACTCCCTCTACTCAAGATTAGGAAACAAAATCTTGACAAAAAGAGGAATGGTCTTTAAAATGGTCATCGCATGCATCGCCTTCTCTTCACAACACAGGCAAAAAAAGATTATGAGGCGTTACACGGCAAACTGAAGGCGCAGGTTGACAAAGGCTTGGAGCGTATCTGCAAAAATCCTCATGTCGGCAAACCGCTGGGAGGTGAGCTGAAAGGTTCAAGGTCTGAAAGGGTTTCTTCTTTTCGGATTATTTATCGGATTTATGAAAAAACTGTTGAGGTTTTGGTCTTGGTGATTGAACATCGTAAGTCCGTTTATGGAGGGCATTAATATGAGACATCATATTCTATCTGTTACAGAAGCGAAATTCAGGCTCTTGGAACTTGCCCGCTCGTTAGAAGAGGAAGGCCGTTCCTTTGTGCTGACCAAAAACGGGCTTGCCGTGGGCGCCCTGATACCTATTGAGGATTATGAGGCTCTGGAAGAGACCCTTGATATTCTTGGAAATCCTCACCTGATGAAAAAAATACACCGAGCTTTAAAACAGGAAAAAAAAGGCGAAATTTGGACGAAGAATGCCAAAGGAAAATGGGTCAAGGCCAGGAAATGAAAAAAAGTTTGCCAAGTCAGGAAATTCTACTGCTCTCCGTGCGCGGGCGCGATGTTCCCGGCATTACTTCCAAATTAACTTCTCTCATCGCTCAAGATAAAAAAGCCAAAATTCTGGATATCGAACAAACGGTTGTTCACAAGAAATTGCTTTTGTCTATTTTACTTGGGTTTCCCGGAACCAACTCTGACAAATCGCCCTTGCTTAAAGATCTTCTTTTCGCCGCGAACGAGTTGGGTGTCGATTTGAACTTCGAAGTTTTTGATCCTTCTTTGATGGGGGAAGAAAACAGGCATCATCAATATGTCATCACCTGCCTCGGAGAAGATGTTGGTGCCTACCCGTTAAGCCAGATAGCGAAAGCCTTGGCCCATCGTGGCGTCAATATCGACAAAATCACAAAACTGGCATTGCGCAGTATCAGCGCCGTGGAACTCATTGCTCACACAAGGAAAGTGCTTGAACCAAAAATTCTCACGCGCGAACTGCTGGCGCTTAGCAACCAAATTGGTGTTGATATCGCCATTCAAAAACACGATCTTTTGCGCCGCGCAAAACGTCTCGTGGTGATGGACATGGATTCAACCCTCATTCAAAACGAAGTGATTGACGCATTGGCCGAACAGGCAAAAGTTTTCAAAAAAGTTTCCGAGATCACTCACCAAGCCATGAACGGAAAATTGGCTTTTTCGCAAAGTCTCAAAAAAAGAGTCCGGCTTTTAAAGGGATTGCAACTGAAAGATCTTGATTATATTTATCGCCATCTGAAACTCACATCCGGCGCACCTAAACTTTTGAAAGTCCTCAAACAACTCGGATATAAAATTGCGCTGGTCAGCGGCGGCTTCACTTATTTTACGGAAAAACTAAAAAAAGATTTAGGCTTTGATTACGCCTTCGCCAATCAGCTTGAAATTAAAAATGGCGAAGTGACCGGAAATGTATTGGGCCCGATTGTCGATGCCAAACGGAAAGCACTCATTCTGGAAACAATCGCTCAGGGAGAAAAAATTTCTCTCGATCAGACAATTGCGATTGGCGACGGAGCGAACGATATTTTAATGCTGACCAAAGCGGGATTAGGCATCGCCTTCCAAGCCAAGCCTTACGTGCGTGAGCGGGCAAACTATTCCATCTCAAAACACACCACTCTTGATTCGATTCTTTATCTGCTGGGAATTTCTGAAAGGGAAGTTGAAAGCCTGTCGAGATAACTGCCGTGGAGTTTACTTATCTTTACCGGATTTTTTCTTATCATTCTCGTCTGATTTGTCCGATTCGTTGTCGTCACTCATCAAACCTTTGGTTCCTTTTTTAAATTCTTTAAGACTCTGACCCAAAGATCTGGCCAAATCAGGGAGTCTCTTGGCGCCAAACAAAAGAAGAATCAAAGCAAGAATAACAATTATTTCTGTCCAACCGATACGCATAGGAGCGGCTTATAGGCCCTACTTTGAATGAATGTCAACACTGATTGTGCGCCTGGCAGGAATTGAACCTGCGGCCTTCTGCTTCGGAGGCAGACGCTCTATCCCCTGAGCTACAGGCGCAAATACTTTCTACTGGTAACGTAATGAAAATCACTTATAGTACATGCCCAGTGAAGTCCAAAATATTTTTTTCTTCAACAAAGGAGCTCTTATGAAAGCAATGGCATTTCTGGCATCTCTGTTTTTGACCGCGGCCGCGATCAACACAATCACAACAAAAAGCGGCCTCAAATATCAGGATACAAAAATCGGCGCGGGCGAGACCGCCGTTTCCGGCCAAATGGTTGCTGTCCAATACACCGGCTGGCTCAACAATAAAGGAGCAAAGGGGAAAAAATTCGACAGCTCCTACGACCACGGACAACCTTTCACTTTTCCGTTGGGTGCGGGACAAGTCATCAAGGGCTGGGATGAAGGCGTCCTGGGCATGAAGGTCGGCGGCAAACGGACTCTTTTGATTCCATCCAAACTCGGGTACGGGGCAAGGGGCGCAGGCAGTGACATCCCACCCAATGCAGATCTCATTTTCGATGTGGAGTTGTTAGCCGTTAAAAATTAAGGGGGCCCATGTTTAAAAAAATAGTTTATGTTTTTCTCACCCTGCTCTTTGCCACAAATCTTTTGGCGCTGGATCTTCCACCCAATTTCGTTTTGCAAGGGGGACAATCCAAACTCAGTGTGGGGGGAGATATTTTGTGGGGCGTTTTAAGTCCTCAGGCCAACTTTACAACAAACCCCGCTCTTAATCGTGCCAGACTTTATGAAGAAAATATTTGTTACGCGCGCGGCATTGGGAACGGCATGCTCAAAGATATGTACGTGGAAGTCGAAACAAAAATATTTCAGTCCCGACAGGAAACGGTAAGCGGAACACTGGTTCATGCCGCAAACAAAGGTTTTGCCATGATCGCCAAGTCAGGGGGACACTTTGTTCACACAAACAATTTTGCGCTGGGCGGATGGATACAAACCGGCTCTCCGGTAATGATGAATCGTAGCAAATTTGTTAATCCTGTTGTTGATTATGTGGGTGGTGGACTCAATGCCATCACCAAATTTACGTCGGTTATCGGGATGACCAACTCTGTCTATGTGGGTTCCGGACTTTTTATGCCACGCAAGAGGAATCCGCACGCTCAAGGAACCACTTTTTTTTCGCTCAATTTCAATTCTCTGACAAATGGAAGTCAGGATTTTATTTTGCAAGCGGGAGGAATGGTTGATTACGACTTAACTTCCCGCATCGATGCATCCTATCAAGCCAGCACTTTGGCTGATGGACGCATCAAACACATGGCATTCCTGACTCCCTTTACAATTGATATTCCGCTTGGAACTACATGGCGCCTCGATGGTGGCTACGCCATTCAATGGTTCGGAAGGTCCACAAGAGGTTCGCAATTCGCCACCTTCAACCTTTCAAAGATTTTCTAAAAACCAGCTCACAAATAAAAAACCCGCCTCCCTTTTGGGAAGGCGGGTTTTGTTTATCGTTTTAAGTTCTATTGTTTAGACAATTAAGATA
>Ga0155963_1071_pt2 | contig 19095 bp, 17 predicted proteins | sample RifCSPlowO2_02_FD_107617 | JGI IMG/M metagenome (GOLD analysis project Ga0155963, IMG submission 107617) | Deltaproteobacteria bacterium RIFCSPLOWO2_02_FULL_46_8 | reverse complement strand
TATGGTTTTGGCTTCCCGTTATTTGGGGGGAGCAAAGAGCGAGGACGATACCTTGCTGACCGGTTTTGGAAACTGGTTCTTCACTAAACTGACCAACTGGCTATATGGAAGCCAATATACCGACTACGGCGGGATATTTCGCGCTTATAAAACCAGTTTAATGCGTGAACTGAATTTGGACAAAGACGAGGGCTACGCCACCTTGGAAAAAATATTTTTCACAAAAGTGAGCTGGGAACCGCTCTTATCCGTTCGAGCGGCAAAGAAAAAAATAAAAGTAGGCGAAGTGCCGGGTGATGAACCCCCTCGATTGGGCGGCGTCAAGAAAATGAAAACCTTCCGCTGGGGAGCCGTTTTTTTGTGTCAAATCATCGGTGAAAAGTTCAACCAAAAGCCACTGTAGGCCGCCGAGAAAAATCCTCCATCTTAAGACCCAATGTTTTATCCTCTTTGCGATTGATGATGTCAGCGACCTCCTGACTCATATTGCCTCGATCCAGAGCCTCTTTGTTCGCGCCGGGAGCCGATGAGAGATATTTTTCAGGAATGGGAAGTTCACCATTCACATAACGAATGAATTGATCGTAGAGTTCTAAAGTGCGCTCCGGACTTATATACGGATTACGGATGGTGGTATATTGACGGAATGAAATTTCTTTGCTCATCCCTCTAAACCCCGGTTTATCCCATGTATCAATCAAACCCAACTCCACAGATGCGGTGTGAATGCCAGTCCCGACATAGGGTGCCACAAAGGAGACGCTGAAGCTCTTTGGCTGAATTTGTTTCATCAGTTTTATCGACTCGAACACATCTTCTTCATACTCTCCCGGAAAACCCATCATGATATTAGCCGTCGTTCGAATCCCATAATCATGAATCATGTTAAAAACCTCGGCTGTTTTTTTATTGGTCAGATTTCGTTTCAGAATTTTTTGTTTAAACCATTCGCCTCCGGCTTCAACCCCCAAACCGATCCCGTCACACCCCGTATCTTTAAGGAACTGAAGGGTTTCGGGAGAAATAAAGTCAGCGGAGGTTGCGATCCAATAAGGCAGATTGATCTCTCTAAGCCAAACGTCTTTGAATTCCTCGCTCCATTGCTTGAAAAGGGGTCCCGGCATCATCAAAAAATTATCGTCACAAAATACAATCCGCCTTAGATCGTATTTTTCTTTATGATACTTGATTTCCTTTAGGCCCAAAGACGGTGTCTTGCGGCGAAAATACCTTCCGGCTTCCTTCAGGCTTTTCTGAATCGTATGGTTAACGCAATAAGTGCATTGATAGGGACATCCCCGCGACATTTCAAAGTAACCGGTCCAATATAGCTTGCCGTCATAGGGTTTATAGAAGTGCCGCCGGTCCCATAATTCCACATTTTGGACGGGAACCGTGTCCATCTTGATAAAAGGACGCAAGGGATTGTGATGAACGATTCCGTTTTTCTTGTACCAAAGATTCCTCACCTGTTCGACACACTCTCCCCTCTCCAGCAGATCGCACAGCTCAACAACCACCTCTTCACCCTCGCCTTGCACCAAATAATCGATGCGCGGGTTCTCGATTAAAATATGTGGCGCCGCAGACGGAGTAGGTCCACCGATGATCACGGGTATTAATTGTCGAAATTCTTTAACTATGTGAAGAAGCCGGTCCGCCCAATTGTAGTTATCTTCCACAATGCTCATAATCACTACATCGGGCTGGAATAATTTCAATCTCTCGCGCAACAAATCGTCAACCTGATCTTCATTAAGAGATTCGTAAACCAAGACTGGCCTGCCGTCGCAACTCGTTAAAACGGGGTCATTAACGGTTGTTGGATCGGGACCGACAGTGGCCTCCACTTTCTTGGCTAATCCCGATCGTTCCCGAACATCGTTATCATGGTTAGAATTCTGAAGAAATGTTGTATCAAAAAGGTCCACCTCATGACCGGCATTTTTCAAAACCGTCATGATGATGGCCAAACCGGTCGGAATCCTTCCGTAACCTTCGGCGTTTGGATAAATTGAAAATATTTTCATTGTCAGTTACTTATTTAGGGGGCATCCTATACGTTCTCAGAAAAAGTGGCAAGCGCACTCCCATGCACACAGGACGGGTCTTGAAAAAGCAAATAGGGTAGACTGCCGGGCGTTTTCCGGGTAGTAAAATCTGAATGAGACCTCTAAGAATTATTTTGGGCGACCTTTCTTATTTCAATAAACATACTCGGTATGGGTTGTTTACCCCGGAGAATTTGGGGTTTATCGCGGAACAGACCAAAAATACTTTTGGCAACCAAGTGACTATCTCTCTTTTCAAAGATCCCCAAAAACTTCTTGATGAGACAAAGAAAAATAAGCCGGACCTCATCGGTTTGGCCCTCTATTTTTGGAATTTTTCACTAAACCAAGCCACTATAAAAATTCTTCGAGAAAGGTTTGGAAAAGATATGCCTATTGTTTTGGGTGGTCCGTCTATAGACAGTGATTCCTCTGAACAAATGCGTATGTTTAAACGTTTTCCAGAAGTGGATTTTCTTGTGCCGAATGAAGGTGAAGAGGGGTTTGTAAATATTGTAAGGGACAAATTGGCCGGAGAATTGTTTTATAAACCCATTGATGGTGCGGTTTACGTTCAAGATTCACAGCTGGTTGCCGGACAAAAAACAGGTCTAAAAACCGATTTAACAAAAATAGGTTCTCCCTATTTAAAAGGTTATATGGACGAATTTATGCAAGGCCATTTCCAACCATTGGTACAAACATCGCGATTATGTCCATACACTTGTTCCTTTTGTGTTTCCGGGAAAAATGTAGGTACATTACGGGCATTTCCCATTGAACAAATAAAAGAGGAAATCACCTTTATAGCAAAGGCCTTTGTGGACAGGCCCCATTTTACCTTGCGTTTATCGGATGAAAATTTTGGCATTTTGAAGCGGGATATTGAAATAGCAGAACATATTTTGCGATGCCATAAAGACATCGGTTGGCCGCAAAATGTGTTTTTCTACAATGACAAGAGATTTACAAAAACAGCCAGGGAAGTCGTCGGAATCCTTGGATGTATTAACAATATGGGCATGGCGCTCGCGTTGCAAACTGAAAATCCGCAAGCCCTGACGGCTATTAAGCGCACAAATATAACGTCTGAAGAAATTGATGAAGCGATTCGGTGGGCTTCTGAACAGGACATACTTGCAACAACGGAACTTATTTTTGGTCTCCCTTTTGAAACAAAAGATTCCTTTGTCAATTTACTTGAGCGATCAGTCTCTCGCGGTTTTGATTCCGTGAACTGCAATAATCTGTTGATATTAGACGGAACGGAAATGGCCAGACCTCTTTATCGTCAAGAACATGAACTGAATACCAAATTCCGTATAATAGGGACAAATTTTGGTGAAGTGAACGGGGTATTTTCAGCAGAGTACGCGGAGGTCGTTGTCGCTTCAAAACATTTTTCCTTTGATGACTACATGTTAGTAAGATGTTTGAGTTATCTTTTTTATAGCGCCTACACCCTCAATGTTTACAAATGGTTTTTCAATTATATTCGGCATTTAAAAATCTCTTTGGTAAAGTTCTGCATGAATTTCATCAATCCTGATTTGACGAAAAAATGGCCCGAGGACTATTTAAACTTTATTGCGGAGGTCAAAACTGCTTTTAAATCCGAACTATTCGATTCAGTGGAAGAACTGAAGGCAATGGCCCATCGAAAGTATAAAGAAAATGGAAATGATGTCGGAGAACCGGATCGTTTAAATGTTTATTTTGGTTCGCGGCTGGTTTACACGGAACACCACTGGCTTGGCGGTGTTTTTAAGGAACATATCAGGGAGTTAATGGGGTGGAAATATTCAGAGGAAATAGATCACACCCTCGATACCGTGTTGGAATTATGTAGTCGAGAGTGGATTGATCCGAAGCACCCTATGAATGTTAAACCGTTACTCATTCAACACGATTTTCTAGGATGGAAAAAGAAAAAATATAAAACAGATCTAAATCAGGAAAAGTTTCAAGCCCAACAGATGAAATTCATTCTGGATGAATCCAATGCTAAAGTCATTGAGAATTTTCATAAGGACTTTAATGGCTTAAAGGACAAGGATTACTATTATTCCGCTTTTGATTTTATTATGCCGAGAAGAAGGTTGAAGTATGTTTTGGAATATTGACCTTCCTCCTATTTATGGACCATTTGATTTTCACAGTTTTAACTATTTTTGTTTTAACAAGTCTGATCGCCCTCATTGATGTCCGATTAAGATCATTTTGGGGAGCCGAACAGTCCGCCCTCAAAGCTTTATTGCTCCTATTTTCTATTCTCTCAACTCTTTATCAGATCGCTTTCATACTCCATTTTCCTCTTTTGTTTTCTTTGATCGATGCGGCCACCGTTTTGCTTTGTCTCTTTTTCTTCAGACCCATTCTCGCCCAGCTTAAAGAATATGTTCATCAAATTTTTGTCAGACCTTGGAAAGAGGGAGAAAAAATTCTCTATGTTCTCTATTTATTTTTGGGATACCTTTTCATTCTTTCAATCTTTGCGGTCCAAGGCTTGAACTGGGACAGCATGATTTATCACTTGTCCCGATCTTTTCTCTATTTGAACGAGGGAACGATTTTTACACCCCACTATTCCGATTACAGGCAGACCGTTTGGCCCATGGGAATAGATGTCTTGACCTATATCTTTACGCGACAGGGAGGGAGCACCCTTGGCGTCGGTTTTATCCAGTATGTTTTTTACATCGGAACGTTGCTCGCGGTTTATCAAACGGCTTTGCGCAATACCAATCGCAAAACAGCGGTCACCACCACTTTTGTAGCCGCATCCCTGCCGGTGATTGTTTATGGCGCCACCACCGTAAAAACCGATCTGCCGGTCGTTTTTGCTTTTCTCATGATGTGGATCTGTTTTAACAGTTTTCAAAAAACCAGAAGTAAAAGCGATCTTTTTATAATTTTGCTGGCCTTGGTTTTCGGACTCGGTTGCAAGACTTCCTTTTTATTTCTGGGACCTTTGTCCCTATTGGCCTTTGTGGGGATAGAACTATTTCACAAATCCCTCTTCAAGCCTCTTACGGGATCGAAACTCTCTTGGGGTTTACTCTTTTTTCTGACCCTCTGGTTTCTCTTTCTCGCGCAGGTTCATCTCGCCATCTACAACTTGATGACGTACGGAAACTTAATGAGCGATAATTTTTTTATCGCCGGTGAAATCCGAACGTGGGAATCTTTAAAATGGACGGAATTCATACAAGATTTTGTCAAACACCAACTGACTCTTTTTGATTTTCTCCTCCCCTTAAGCACGGTCAACATTCCGTTCGTGGATACGTTCATCAGCTTTTCATACAATCATACGATAGGATGGATAACAGGCGATACAAAATGGGTCTTTCGTTACTTTCCGCATGAGGTATGGGCGGCCTTTGGACCTTTTTTTGGCGTTTTTATTTTATGGAAGACTTATCGAACCGGTTTTAGCAAAGGAGAAGCCATTCCCCTAGCCTTAGCGTGGATATCCATTCTTTGGATACTTGTCGTGGCCTATAAAATTCCCATCGCAACGGGTCCTTGTCTTCGCTATTTTGAACCGACCTTCATCGCGAGCCTTGTTTTTTTGCCGAAAATTTTTCAAAGCAGGGTGCTTCAATGGCATCGTTCCATCCGCTTGTGTTCCGTCGCTCTCCTTACGTTTTGTTGCCTCTGCAACTACGATAGCCCCTTGATTGTCACCCATCCGAGGGTTGTTCCTTGGTACACTTATGCCTTTACCGATCGTGGTTTTTTTTACACCCACAAATACTATTTGGATAATCGACTGGATATTTATCAGAAACTCATAAAGGAGAAAGAGAGAGCCTCCGTCTTTGTTTTCGCCAATATCAGAGATTGGGTATTTCCCTACTATCAATATGCCCCCAAAGCCAAAATTCGTTTAGCAAACTTTGACTACAAAAAAGAAAGATGGACCCAAGAGGACTTTCACCGTTACGACCTGATTATTTGCAATTGGCAAAGGTGCATTAAAGAGTGGGATCAAAAGAAAGATTTTGAAAAAATTTGGGAATACTCCGCCCCTACTTTTGAACCGGGCCCATGGTTTTTCCCGAAACAGGCCGCCTTTTACAGGCCGAAAAAATAGCGGAACAAAGGTCACTCTTTGACCAGTAGAGAAAGGATTTCGGGAACGATCTTTCTCTTCGGCCGCTCCCGCTTTTTTCTGACAAAAGTATTGGGGTCATAGGAACGTACCAATGATGTCGTAACAGGCCTCCAAAACAAAGGAATTCTGAAAAATCCGGAAGAAGCCAGAATTTTTCTATCCATTTTTTTCTTTGAAGGACTCCAGTAGTTCAAGCAAAGAATGAGGAGTGTGATAATCCACAAACATTACATGAACTGAAAATTTCTCAGCCAGCTTGGGAATTAACGGAATAACTGATCCATAAAACTGATAAGGACTTCCCCACGAAATCAGCAACTTTCTCTTCATAAATTATGGCGTTCTTCATGGATCAAACCCTCTTTGTCAAGCGAAATTGGCCCATTACGGGCACAACACGCAAAGGCGCAATTGACATCATTTTTGAAAGCGGATAGGCAATCGCCGATGGAATTCAATCAACAAACCCGCGTATTGGTCATTGCCGCGCATCCCGATGACGAGGTTTTGGGTTGTGGGGGGACTCTGGCAAAAGCCATCCACCATGGCGCACAAGTTGCCGTCTGTTTTTTGGGGGAGGGCGTTTCTGCACGTTTTCCCTTCGGCCAATATGACTCGGAGGAATTTCGTCAACAAAGTGCCACCCGAATCGAAGGCTCCAAAATGGCGCTTAATTATTTGGGCATCACAGATATTACCTTCAATTTCGAACGAAAAGCCTGTCAATTTGACACAATTCCCATGATTACCATTGTCAAGGAAATCGAAAAACACATGGAGCGTTTTCAACCTGATATCCTTCTGACGCATCATAAAAATGACGTGAATCTGGACCACGGTCTTACTTATAAAGCGGTGGAGACAGCCTGTCGCCCTACCGGAAAAAAGAATCCCAAAGAAATTTACACTTTTGAAATTGTTTGCAGTAGCAACTGGACTTTCGAATCCAATTTTCAGCCAAATACTTTTGTCGACATCTCCGATTATTGGGAGAAGAAACTCAACGCATGGCATCGCTATAAGGGCGAAACAAAACCTTTCCCTTTTCCCAGGTCTGACACCGGATTGGAAACTTTAAGTCAGTTTCGCGGCATGTCGGTGGGTTTGAAAAAAGTGGAAGCCTTTCAATTGATAAGAAAAATCATTTAGCGGACCGGACGTATCGTTACTTTTGCTTGAATTTCATCTCCCAAAAAACTGGCTTCACTCAATTCGTAACGCAGTCCATTATAATAAAAGAAGGCTCGCGGATAGTCCGTGGCATCCAGCATGCGGATAAAATCATATAATTCCTGTAAAGAAGATAAACGGGGAATTTCGCTCTCAATAGGCTTTCGTCTTTTGAACAAAACCACTTCGCCTTCCTGTGGAACGGGAGCAATTTCTTCAACAATAATTTTGTGGACCATTTGGGCCGCGATTTTATTCATCCGCAAATAAATTTGTTCCGCGCTTCCATCCAGTGAAAAAGGCTCTTTGCAATAAATGGGGCCTCCATCCATTTCTTCGGTCATACGAAAAACAGACAATTTTGTGTCCTTTAGGCCGCGAATAATCAGATTCTGCACAGGTGTCCCGCCCCGCCCGAAAGGCAAATCGGTAGGATGAAAACCGACACATTCATAACGTTGAACAATCGATTCAGGAACTTTCCAAGACCAGTGAAGAAAAAAGAGAAAGCGGGGGTTAATTTGTTCAATAGCTTCAAGGGTTAGTTCCACAGGCGTTGAGAGAAAATGCCAATCACCCGGATAATGGGAAATAACCTCTTCAAAAATTTCCTTGTTCCACGGGCGGCAACCAACAACGATGTATTTGTTATTTTTGATGGTCATGAGCTTCATGGCTACACCATGATTAAAGCGGGTTGTCAATCGACCTCTAACCTCCTTTTGCAACTCTGTATCCTGATTGACAAGCCATTAAAAGGTATATTAGAAGCAACAAATATTTTCATGGCACGCCAACTCTTTGAATATCATCCCCTCATTGGTTATCGCTTCATACCAGGCTTGAAGGCAAGAATCCTGCACGAAGCGGGGGGCTATTTTGTCCGTGTGAATCAAACGGGCTTCCGCTCCGATTGCGAATTTATTCCGGAAAAGAAAAACGGAAAAAAACGCATTTTGCTCTTTGGAGATTCCTATACCGCAGGAGAAGGCGTTGCCAATGAACAGCGATATAGCGACCTTCTGGAAAAATTAATACCAAATCTGGAAGTTTATAACTTTGGTTTGCCGGGAACCGGCACCGATCAACAATTTCTTGCTTATCAGGAATATGCCAAAAATATAGAACACGATTTTTTGATGATTGCCATCTTGGTGGAAAACATCCGCCGAAATACAGCCCATTACCGCATTTATCAAAATGAAGAAGGACAAGAAGTCTGTTATGCTAAACCTTATTATGAAATGACCGATGGAAAACCCATTCTAAAAAATGTTCCTCCCTCCCGTCAGGCTATTCAGGAATCAGACATACCACGGGAAGAAAAAAATTTTGTGGAACGGGGCGGGCGATTTCCCCTTCTTCGCGATGTCATTAAAAAAATGGGGCTGAAAGATATGGCGCAAAAGATCACCCACTACCAACCTTTTCCTGAATATGACCAAAAAGATTCACCGCCATGGCAATTGACAAAAGGTATTTTGCGGGAATGGATTACAAATCATCCTAAACCCTGTCTTCTTATGCCGATTCCTTTTTATTCCCATATTGAAGAAAACAGCGATCCGACAAATATGCAAAAGCGTTTTCAGGAATTGGCCGGCGAATTGTCCTGTGGTCTTCTTGATCCTTTGGATGCTTTAAAAAAATATCCCATGTCGGAAAGGCGACAATTTCGTTTCAAACAGGATATTCACTTAACCCCTTTGGGACATGCGGCATTGGCAAAAACATTGGTCCCTTTTATCAGCAAACTTTTATGACCAGACATATTTTGGGTATCTCAGCTTTTTACCACGATTCGGCGGCGGCCATACTCAAAGATGGTGAAATTGTCGCGGCGGCGCAGGAGGAGCGTTTTTCTCGAAAGAAACACGACCCGCGCTTTCCCCTGCATGCCATCAATTATTGTCTGGAGGAGGCCGGCCTGAATCCTGCCGATTTGGACGCCATCGTTTTCTATGACAACCCTGTACTCACTTGGGATCGTATTCTCAAAAATTGTCTGACTGTTGGAGAAGAAGGAATTCACCAATTTAAAAAGGCGGCTCCTTCTGTTTTGGGTATCAAAATCTGGGTTGCCGACATTTTCAAAAAACATTTTGGTTCTTTGGGAAAAATGGGCAAAATTCTTTTTACGGAGCATCATTTCTCACATGCCGCTTCGGCCTTTTATCCATCACCGTTTTCACGAGCGGCCATACTCACCATTGACGGGGTCGGAGAATGGACCACCACAGCCATTGGAATGGGAGAAGAAAATCGGATCAATCTCTACAAAGAAATCCATTATCCCCATTCTTTGGGACTTCTTTATAGTGCTTTTACATCTTTCTGCGGTTTCAAAGTCAATTCCGGCGAATATAAATTAATGGGTCTCGCTCCTTATGGAGAACCAAAATATTATGACACAATCAAATCCCGTCTGATCGATATTAAAGAAGATGGTTCCTTCCGTTTAAACACCCAATATTTTGGCTTTTTGGATTCAGAAATGATGACAAATGATGCCTTCGCAAATTTGTTTGGAGGCCCTGCACGCACAAAAGAAACGCAGATTTCCAAAAGAGAAATGGACTTGGCCGCTTCAATACAAAAAATTACGGAAGAAGTTGTTTTAAAATTGGCTGGCGAAGCTAAAAAAATCACCCAATGTGATCATCTGGTAATGGCGGGCGGCGTGGCTCTCAACTGCGTTGCCAATGGGAAAATTTCCGCATCAAACCTGTTTAAAAAAATATGGATTCAACCGGCGGCGGGGGATGCGGGTGGAGCTTTGGGATCTGCATTATTGGCACACTATGAATTGTTTCAGGAAAAACGTCTTGTCTCTCCGGAAAAAGAAGCTCAAAGGGGCACTTTGTTGGGACCACGGTATTCTTCGACAGAAATTCAGGCTTATCTGGAGCGCCACCAATTGCCCTATGAAAAAGTGGAGAACGGCACGGAAAGGTCAAAAATTATTGCCGAGGCCTTGGCCAAGGGTCAGGTGGTTGGATTTGTTTCCGGACGGATGGAGTTTGGTCCAAGGGCCTTGGGGGCGCGCTCCATTCTTGGCGATGCAAGAAATCCTGAAACACAATCTGTAATGAATTTGAAGATAAAATTTCGTGAGTCTTTTCGGCCATTTGCACCAGCAGTTTTAAAGGAAAAGTTTCATGAATATTTTGAGTTAAAGGAGGAAAGTCCCTACATGCTTCTCGTGGCTCCCGTTAACAAAGCACGTCGTAAACCGATGTCTCCCCCCTCTTCCGCCAACGGCAACGAATATATCCTCGGAATCCTGAATCAACCTCGTTCCGATGTACCAGCCATCACCCATGTTGACTATTCGGCAAGGATACAAACGGTGAATACAAATACCCACCCTGAATTTTATCAGGTGATTCATGCCTTTTATGAACTAACGGGTTGCCCGTTACTGGTAAATACTTCTTTTAATGTCCGTGGTGAACCCGTTGTCTGCAGTCCACAAGATGCCTATCGTTGTTTTATGCGCACGGGAATGGATTTATTGGTTCTGGAAAATTTTTTATTGTGGAAGAAAAAACAACCCGAATTTTCCGAAAAGGAGAATTGGAAGGAATCCTATGAGCTTGACTGAAAATTCTAAAAAAGCGGAACAGTTTTTCAACAAGTGGCTTCGGCCGCTTCTTGCCAATCCGAAAGTGGCACAGGGTTATTTCCCAAAGGGATTTGATAAAAATCTTTCCTCCTATTTTATCACACGGAAGGAAACCCGAATGACTGCCGACGCCTTTGAGCTCGGAAGCAAAATAGTCTGCTCTAGCGCTGAATTGGACCCCCTTGCAAAACCCATGGAAAAACTGGCGCAATCCCTCTATTCAATCGAAGATCAGACTGAAGACGTTTCACCCTTTATTTATGTAATGTATTGATGACCGCCGCCCCAATGAACAAATTTGAATTGGCAAGACAATTTGGAAAAGCACTGAGCACATTCAAAATAGACTTAGCGCTTCTCCATCTGCAAAAGGTGGTGCGCAAAAAAAATTATATCCGTGCAGTGATTTATCACGATACCCCCAAAAATTTTTCTACCTCTTTGGAAAAACATTTTGCATTTTATCAGAAACATTTTTCACCAGTCTCAAAACAAGACCTCAATCGGTTTTTCCAAACCGGTCATTGGAATAAACCAAAACCCGGACTCATGATTACCTTCGACGATGGTTTAAAAAGCAATTTTGAAATTGCCCTGCCGTTACTCGAAAAATTCGGGTTTGTCGGATGGTTTTTCATTCCAACCGGTCTTGTGGATGCACCCGGGCAAATGTCTTGGAAGGAAATTCAAAAGTTGGATCAAAATCATGAGATCGGATGTCATACACAATCACACCTTCGGATGCAGGAGGGACTTTCCAAAGAGATATTGCAAAAGGAAATTGGCGAATCGAAAAAAATATTGGAAAACAAACTATCTCATCCGGTTGATCTGTTCTGCTGGGTGGGGGGAGAATTGCAAACTTACACACGATCGGCACATAACATGATACAAAAGACGGGCTATCATTATGCCTTTATGACCAATTCCAAAGCCATTGGGCCCAAAACAAATCCCTATTTTCTGGATCGCACCTACGTAGAACCTTTTTGGGATATCAAAGAGGTTACTTTTATGCTCTCTGGAATGATCGATTTATTATATTCAAAAAAACGAAGGCAAATTATTTACCAACTGGGATTTTAAGAGGATTTTCATGAAGAAACCGAAGGTCCTTTTTTTTCTTCACCTCCCGCCACCTATTCACGGCGTTACCATTACAAATTCACGCATTATAGAAAGTGCGCTTATTCAGAAAGACCTTTGTGTTAAAATTCTTCCCATTTCATACAATCAGGAAATCACAAGCATTGGTCAGCCCGGCTTCAAGAAAATCCTGAAAACCATTCAACTTCTGATACAACTAACAAAAATTCTCATCACCTTTCGCCCGCAACTTGTCTATTTTTCAATTGTTCCCACAGGAATATATTTTTATCGTGATGCAGTTTTTGTTTTTCTAATCAAATTATTTGGAAGAAAAATTTTGCTCCATTTGCATGGAATCGGCATCGATCAAAGCATTCGGGGAACTTTCTCACGGTGGATTTATCGAACAACTTTCAAAAACAGTTATACCATACTCCAATCGGAATCTCTGCGCAAAGATATCAGCAAAATCAGAAATGTGATTCGTAAAATTTTTATCGTCCATAATGCGATCCCGTTCACTCAAACAGCTTTTCCAAAAGCCACCGCACAGAATTTTTTGACTTTTATAAATATATCCACTGTCATACCGGCCAAAGGACAAATGGATATCCTAAAAGCGGCCCAGAAGCTGATAGAACAAAACATAAATTCCTTCCAAATTATTCTGGTGGGACAGGTCTTTGATCGTGACTACGATGTTCAGCTAAAAACTTTTATCGCAAAACATTCTTTGGAAAAATATATCTATTTTAAAGGTGCTTTATTTAACGAAGAAAAAATAAGAGAACTGGAAAAGGCCGACATTTTCTTATTCCCAAGTTACAATGAATCTTTCGGCTTGGTCAGCATTGAAGCCATGCGGGCAGGGTTACCGGTAATCGCCACCCATGTTGGAAGCCTTTCTGAAATTATCGGACCCGGTTGCGGTTTTTTATATTCTCCCGGAGACATTGAAGCATTGGCCCAACACATGCTGTATTTTATAAAAAACAGAGGTGCAGTCGCACCCATGGGAAAAAAGGCCTTTGAAGTATTTACAAGAAAATTTACTTTTGAGATTTTTGAGCAAAAGATGCATCAAGTATTTTTGGATGTTTTGCAATCAACGAAGCCAAATATTTCCCGGCAACCTCGTGGCTGATGGGGGTCCAATGATTATGACCATGAGGACGATACCATATTTCTCCAGAGGTTTTATCTTCTAACAACGAAAGTCCGTTCACATAAATATCACTGACGGATTCGGGGGAACAAGTTTGCCTCGTCCAAGAAGGAGAGATGCGATTATGGCTATAGTCGGGGATTTCCAAAAGGATAAACAATGCTTTGTTATCGGAAGAGACGCTATGAGCCCTTTCAACAAGTTTACAAGCCAATCTTGCCTGATAATCTTTTAGAAGAATTTCCGTTTGATCTTTTTGAGGGTTGGATATTTGGGATTGCGAATGAACAACCTCCTCCTGACGTTTCTGGTTAAACCAAGCCACAACCCATTGAGTCGCCGCCGCATTGAGATAATTATGTAAATAGGAATTTTCACTGAGCCACCGATAAACAGAAATGGAATTGAGAAAATCGTGTATTTTTGCAACCGGCGTGTAATTTTTGTTTCGGACAATGAGATCTCCCTTTTTATCCAATTCAAAAAGTCCCGTACGAATATTATCGGACAAATCATTGGAGTAAAATCCCAGCACAACAACATCGGGCTGATAACGAATCCCCTCTTGTTCCAAAAAAATCAGTTCTTCAGCATTGGAAAAACCGGAAACACCGGCATTGATTACCTGAGCATTGATCCCCTGCTTTTGTAGCTCTCTTTGCAAAACAACCGAATAGGTTTCTTCCTGACCCACTTCATATCCCACCGTAAAAGAATCACCCAAAACCAACACACGCAGAACATTTTTTGGTTTTTCATGGGTAAAATCAACTGCACTACGAAAACCTTGGCCATTGATTTGAAACTCCCATCGACCATCGTAACTTTTGTGCCAATATCTTGCATTCGGCATGTTGCTCCGAATCGCGTAATCGCCGTATTGTTTTTGTGTCACATATCGGGGAAACAGAGCCATTTCTTTATGGTAGGACAGATAGATCAAACCCTCTCCGATAAGATAGGCGACAAGGAATATTCCCAACAGCATCATTCCCCCAAACAAAAAATTTTTAAAATGATCTTTCTTCATAAAACTCATCCGATCGAAATCACTTTATCTTTTCCCCAAATTTTTTGGTAACGCTGAGCGGCTTCCATCAACACTTCTTCACGATTTTGACCTTTATTGAAACCTTCAATCAACCATTTCAAATAGGTCCCCATGCGACGGGCCGCTTTCCCATCCCGAAAAGGATCCAGTTGATCAAGAAAAGAACCCCATGAACCGATGCCACGATCCCCGGATGGATTATGGCGATGATCCATAATGGCTTCCCAAATTGTTTCCATGGATTTAAAAACCACTTTACGTTCCCCCAATTGATACAAGGGACTTACCGGCCAACCTTCCAGATCCAAAAGAAGAGTGGGAGTTCCTACCAAGGCCGCTTCCATGGCCGCCGTTGGTCCGCATAAATGTCCATGAATCGCGATATCTGCAGACAATGCAGATACTGCCGGAGGATACGCTCCCTGAATGGAACCCTCATCATAAAGAAAACATCGTCCTGTTTTTAAAGCCCTTTGCAGTAAAACATCAACTTCGCCCAAACGCTTTCTCAGATGTCTGGGAATTTTCGGTTTTAGAACCAGACCCATCCATGGATTTTGAAGCAATTTTTCCAAAAGAAACAAATAATTTGCCCTTGTGTAAGCGTGACTGAATTGCCAGCGGGGATCTTCACCGGAATTTTCGTCCGTAAAAGAAACAACATAGGAAGCACCGGAGGAACATAATTGATGGCGCACTTTTTTAGCCTGCTCTTTGAGTAATGGAAAACGATGATCTCCTAAATAACCCGTCACGACAAAATAGGAGATTTTGGAGCCAACACACCGTTCTACATCGGCAAGCATGGATGAAGAGGCAAAATATAAATCCGAATGCAATTGCGTTTCTGCAAAGGGTGTCAGGTCCAGAGCCCTCTGATAAATAGCCAATAAACCGCCTTCGTCCCGGATTGCCGATCCCAAAGCACAATGGACTTCATCATATTTGTACCAACTGACATAAATCTTCGCATGATAAGTTTTAAAAATTTCCTTCCAATAGTGGTACCACCATTCATGCTGGAACAACATTCCGTGCGCCCATTTTTTTTCCATGCCACGGATCGAAAGTTTTTTCAATGAGGCCCTTACTCCAGCTGAACCCGATTCTCTCATTTTCAAAAGATAAGGTGGCACCTGCCTTAGGCGACTGGCACGAGGTTCCAAAACAACCCCTTCTATGCCATTGGCCTGCAGGGCAACCCATTTTTTTTCATCCAAAGGATCCCCAGGAAGATAAAAAAGACCCATGAGTTCTGCGGCTGACAAATCTGATTCCTGCCAGAAGAAAAAATCGGAATAATAAGCCGGTTTATCCAGATTGAAATGACCATAATAATCAACAGCAATTTTATTCATGGCCTTTCTGGCAACGGGAGAAGAATTGCTTACTGTAAGTTGAGGCAGATATTTGAATCGGAGGCACCACCGCGCATACAAATAGTAAGAATAAAAACATTTTAACCAACGCCATGGCTTATTTCGAAGATTTAAAGAAAAACCGGGCCAGACAAAAAATACATGGACCCCGTGTTTTTTGCCATAACGTGCAATGGCTTTTTGCCAAGGCTGTTTGTTAAGATACAAACAAGGATGTCCTGAAATTTTTTCTTTCCTGGCCCCATGCAAACAGACATGAATCAGAAAAAGAGTTTTTGACAACAAAATCCGTCCCGATAGCAAGTCAGACCCGCGGAGACTTTTGGCAACATAAGTTTTCCACGAAGAATCACCTTCTTTCAGGGCATATATTTCCTTAAAAACAGGGTCTTCCAGAATTTCTCTTTGAATATCCGGCAAATCTTCGTAAGGAATTTTCAGACGAATCAACAATCCCTTTTCATCTTTTACATCCATTAAATCGAATTTTAATTTCTCCACCTGAAATTGAAACACGGTTCCGAGGAAACGCACTAATTTAAGGGCAAAATTGGAGGCATCGATAACGTAAATTGTCATCCCTCTTGTAAGAGATAACCGTGGCCAAATCTGGAAAAACCAATTCAAAACACCTAATTTTTCAATAACATAGAAATTTTTCATTTGGGGTGTGACAGATAAACAAACTCTTGACAAACGTCAAGCACTACGCCCATATGCCATGGCTCAATGACCTCGCAAGAGCTCCATTCCATGGCCCAATCGATCCGCGTTGCGGTGGTTGAAATGTCCCATAGGGCAAAGGCGCCTCACCTTGCATCCTCTCTTTCCTGTATCGATATTCTAACTGTGCTTTATTGGAACATTCTCTCAATCAATCCAAAAGACCCCGAACATTCTGAGCGCGACAGATTTATTTTGAGCAAAGGTCACGCGGCGGCGGCCCTCTATGCCACACTGGCGTATCGCGGTTTTTTTCCGCAGGAAGAATTGAAAAATTATGTTCGCAATGGCAGTTTGCTTCCGGAACATCCTCCTTCTGAAGGACTCGCCGGGGTTGAAGCGGCAACGGGCTCATTGGGACATGGCTTACCCGTCGGCGTGGGCATGGCCCTGTCCTCAAGAATTTGCAAAAAAAATTATCGTGTTTTTGTCTTGCTCAGTGATGGCGAATGTAATGAAGGCTCCGTCTGGGAGGCCGCCATGTTTGCCGCCGGACAAAAACTGGAAAATGTGACTGTTATTGTCGACTATAACAAATGGCAGGCAACGGGACGAAGCAATGATATTTTGGCTCTTCACCCTCTGGCCAAAAAATGGGAAGCCTGCGGCTGGTCTGTGCAGGAAATAGACGGACATGACTTTGACACATTGACACGAGTTTTAGTTTCTCTTCCGAAGGAGACGGGAAAACCGACAGCGATTATTGCCAACACGATCAAGGGCAAAGGAGTCTCTTTCATGGAAGATAATAATAACTGGCACTATAAAATTCCCTCGGAGCAGGAAGTGATTCAGGCAAAACGGGAGCTGGGCATCCAATGAGAAATGCATTTGCTCAGGAATTAACACAGTTGGCGAAAGAAGAGAGCCGTCTGGTTTTTCTTTCCGGCGATATTGGCAACAAACTTTTTGATGCCTTCAAGGCACAGTGTCCCGATCGGTTCTATAATTGTGGTGTAGCCGAACAAAATATGATGGGTGTTGCCGCGGGAATGGCCAAATCAGGCTTAAAGCCGATCGTCTATACAATTACCCCTTTTGCCACCACAAGATGCTATGAACAAATCAGGGTTGATGTTTGCTCTCACAACTTGCCGGTAATCATCGCGGGAGTGGGAAGCGGTTTGAGTTACGCTTCTTTGGGGCCTACCCACCAGTCCTGTGAAGACATTGCCCTTCTCAGAGTGTTGCCTAATATGACGGTGCTCTGCCCTGGAGATGCCATGGAAGTGAGAGCAACTCTTCGTGCCGCCATCCGTCATTCAGGTCCCGTTTATCTGCGCCTTGGAAAAAAAGGAGAACCGGTAGTGCATCAGACCATCCCTTCATTAACCATTGGCAGAGCATTAGAAATGGCCGCGGGCAAAGATCTCTGTCTGTTGAGCACGGGAAACATTTTGCCATTGGCCATGGATGTTGCCAGACAACTGGAACAATCAAAATTGAGTACGCGGGTAATCAGTTTTCATACCGTCAAACCATTGGATGCAACTCTCCTCACGGAAATTTTTATCAAATATCCTCTGGTTGTTACTCTCGAAGAACATAGTCTTTTAGGCGGATTTGGTTCTGCTATCGCAGAATGGAAAACGGATTATTCCGAGGGAAAAGGAAAGCTGATTCGTTTTGGCACGGGCGATGATTACATACATATCACAGGAGATCAAAATTACGCCCGGGCACGTTTCGGACTGACATGTGATCTTCTGTGTAAAAAAATATTGGAGGTTTATAAAAAAACAATCTTATGAAAACAACCACAGCCATCTTAGTCAAAACCAAAGAACCTTTGGCACTTGTTGAACTGGAAGTTCCACCTTTGAAAGAAGGACAAGTACTTGTTGACGTCTCTTACAGCGGAGTTTGCCACACCCAATTACTGGAGTGTCGTGGTCACAGAGGAGAAGATAAATTTCTTCCCCACTGTTTGGGACATGAGGGAAGCGGCATTGTCCGGGAAATAGGACCTGGCGTAACTAAAGTGCGGCCGGGTGACAGGGTCATTCTCTCGTGGATGAAAGGTTCGGGAAAAAACGTCCCCGGAACCGTTTATCGGTGGAATGGAGAGGCGGTCAATGCCGGCGCCATTACCACGTTTGGTCGAAGCACAGTGGCCAGTGAAAACAGGCTTACACCCATTCAGGACAATTTGGATCTTAAAATGGCGGCAATGCTTGGTTGTGCCGTCGCAACGGGTTTAGGTTCCGTTTGCAATGTGGCCCAACCGAAAGCAGGTCAAAACATGGCGGTTTTTGGTTGCGGAGGAATTGGACTTTGTGCCATCGCCGGTGCCCGAATCAGCGAATGCAATCCTATTATCGCCATAGACATCGATGAAAAAAAACTCTGTCTCGCAAAAGAAATGGGAGCTACGCACAGCATCGATGCCTCCCGTCTTGATGTTCGGGAAGAATTAAAAAAACTTTGTCCTCAGGGGCTTGATTTTGCCGTTGAAGCCAGCGGAAACCCCGCAGTCATGCTTCAGGCCATCGAGAATATCCGGCCCCAAGGAGGAACGGTGGTGATTATAGGCAACGCAAAACACGGTCAGCATTTATCTCTTGATCCGCTTCATTTCAATTTGGGTAAGCGGCTTTTGGGAACATGGGGCGGAGACAATATCCCCGATCGTGATTTTCCACGGTATATGAATTTTCTTGCTTCCGGAAAATTGAACCTGACACCGCTTGTTTCGAAAATTTATCCTCTGGAAAAAATTAAT